>LNAP01000427.1_pt1 | contig 113532 bp, 126 predicted proteins | sample 602601 | NCBI WGS metagenome assembly LNAP01 (sample SAMN02440304, study PRJNA202911) | soil metagenome | biome: Subtropical and temperate rainforests or woodlands; isolation source: soil samples (1 kg each in a 20% v/v slurry with milli Q water) were... ... | reverse complement strand
TGAATTCTTCTGGATAACGTTTCGCGCTCATTTTATACACCTTTTTAAGTTGCCATTATTACGGCTCAAAGGTGTCTAGTAAACTAGTGGCGATTCACTATAACGGTGTCTAACAAAGTATGGGAAGTCCAGATTATTTAAAGCACAATACTGCCGCTTGCACTCATAATCAGGTTTGGTGTGGCATCGCGCTAACTTCGACAGTTTTTCAAAAGCCCATAAATGATGAGCTTTTAATTAGCGATTATTTTCATCTCAACTTCTTCATCCTGCACCATCTCAACAACTTCCTCTGTAAACTTCTCAGAGCACTCACTAGTCCATTCAGATTCAGGTACCAGTTCTTTGGTAAACATTGGCAAGAAGCTCATATACATATATCTGCCATCACCAAGCGTTAACACAGGCACCCCGTCTGGATGCTCTACGAGAGTCCATTCATCAGGTATATCCATATCAAGATTAATTGTTACTTGAAGTCTTTTCATATTATTTTCTCTAATAAATCCAGGGTATTGACTAATTAAATCGGGGTATTATCTAATTAAACTCTGGGTAGTTCAGGATAATTTATCCAGGCTGAGCGGGAAGCATTAACAGTTTTTTAGTAGTAATTCAGGGGGAGAAATCGGATGCTGATCGATAGTGATAAGACTTAAACGTGATCTTTGATAAGCCTCTGCTTTAGACTTAACTCTAATGACTCCTCACATGCTTAATATCTACTGTACTTCTATTACTTCCATTTCAGTATCGTACTCTTTAACCATATCTAAAATTTTGTCGGCGAAACCATCTTCGTAATCAGTAGACCAAGTTGCATCTTCATCAGCACTATCGGTCACCACTGGCGTAAAGGTCATATCCATAAATTTACCATTACCCATATCTAATGCCAAAATACCATCTGGATGCTCAACTACATCCCAATCATCAGGAACTTCCATACCCAAGGTAATCGTGATATTTACTTTTTTCATTTTAAAAGTCCTTATAAATTAACTGGAATAGTTAAAACGCATTGTAACGCACGCAAGGCTTTCTATGGCTGAATACAAAATAACTTAAAGATAGTGATTGGCTTACTCTAAGGCGTAGCATGGACAAACTATTTCATAAATAATTACAAATAACACGCTATGAATTTGATTGCTAACGAGATATAGGGATGTGGTGAGTTACAAAACTAATTGAGAAGGCGTTATATGAACTGATTCATGGAACGGATATAGGTCGAAATAACCATTAGGGTCAGCAATTTACATTAAAAATGGCTTAACTCACCTGAATGTTAATGTTTTGCCAATAGCGCCACTGCCTGCGCACGCTTGCTTACATTTAATTTTTGGTAAATTCTTTTAAGATGACTTTTTACTGTGTTTTGAGTGATATTTAGAATTGTGGCTATTTCCTGATTAGTTTTACCGGCTTTAATCCACTCAATTACTTCCAGTTCCCTCTCTGTCAGCGATGACATATTGAACGGCAGGCTTATTTTTGCAAGAGGTTTCACCGGCCCTAAGTGCTGAATTTTTCTTAGCACATGGTCAATATGCGGCATCATAAAATCCATCACTGTATTTTTAATCTGAAACTTATTATATTTACTAAAAAACACGTACAGGCAATCATTCCCGCCACGCAGATCGCTGACACCAAATACCAGCAATGAGTTAAGTTCTTGAGATAAATCTGGGAACACCTTGCGGAATTTACAATCAAACTCACTGGTGCCGAAATTATTGAGTGCGTAAAAATGACGATCATTATCCAGCCACAGTTGGTATAGATAGACCATGCACTGATTTACCTCTTTAGAGGATCCCATCACCGCATGCGTATTAAATCCATCTACATTAGAAGTTACATCATATTGAAGTTTGGCATCAATACCTTCGTTAAAATCACCCCAAATAGCCAGCAGTGCTTCATGAGGGATAAACTCTGCAACTGAGTTTTGTAACCAGACAAAGAAATCTATATGCTTTTTTACCTTATTAGAACGCTGGATAGCTGAAAACAATCTGTCTAGATAGTAACTTTTAACCTCTATGTCCATTTTGATTTACCAATTGAGCACTAATGTTCATTTGCTAAGTACACGCAAAATAGATGCCACAGTAAAAAAGGTATAAATAACAATAATTTACAAAAGTTGTTGTTAAAAAATTAGTGGAAAATGTTGCTTATTCGTCCGTTGTGTCAATTTTATGACAGTTATTAAGAAGATATAATTTTCATGGTTTATTCAAAGCTACGGCATCTTTAAAGCATAGATTGCGGGTAAATTACGCCACCATCCATAAGCATCCATACCATAACCAAAAACATAACGGTCTGGCACTTCAAGGCCGACAAAGTCAGCAGAAACTGGTTTCACCTGATTAAGCTGTTTTTCTACTAAAACAGCACAGAGTACTTTTGCAGCACCTAACTCAAAACATTTATCCTGAATCGCTTTCAACGTAATGCCTTCATCCAGAATATCATCTACCAGCAATATGGTGCGATTGGTTAGATCAAGCTTAGGCAATGCCTCCCAAGTCAAGGATCTGCCTACGGTTGCATTCTGGTAGCGGCTGGCATGTACATAATCCAGCTCGAGTGGGAAATCGAACTGTGTTAATAACTGTCCGGCAAAAACAATTCCGCCACTCACGACACATAGTACTATCGGTTTTTCATGCTGAAGCGTGCTGGATATTTCTTCGCCCAACCGGCTGATTGCAGCAGCAATCACTTCAGATGAATGGATCAGCTCTGCCTGCTCAAGTAATTGCTGTGGTTGTGGTGTGCTCAATTTATCGCCTGCCGGGAAATATTGTTTAATGAATCTTCTCTAGCTTGCTGCAGAAAAACTTTTAATGAAGCGTTAGCTGCTCGGGCTGAACAGATTTGACTGGGTTTATATCCGTTTGAATTTGCGGACTATATTCCTCTACCCAAACTGCCAATTCCTTTTTCAAAAGATTTTCATCGGAATTGGTCGCGCCTTCAATCCATTTCAATAGCCGCTTCACCCATGCTGTGTCAGATTTTCTAGCCTGTGCAATGCGGAGTTTTTCATGTGGTGTTGGCATGGTATGTTCATCATCTGCCAGCAATTCTTCATACAGTTTCTCGCCTGGGCGTAATCCTACATACTCAACTTTGATCTCATCCGGCTGCAGACCAGATAGCCTGATCATATCTGCCGCGAGCGAGGCAATTTTAACCGGCTCACCCATATCCAGCACAAAAATCTCGCCACCCTTGCCCATCAGTCCAGCTTGCATTACCAATTGCGCAGCCTCCGGGATCGACATAAAGTAACGCGTAATTTCCGGGTGGGTAATCGTGACGGGGCCACCTTTAGCAATCTGCTCACGGAATTTCGGAATAACACTGCCACTACTGCCTAATACATTGCCAAAACGTACAATCACAAAACGGGTACCTGTTGCATTCTCAGCAAGGTTATCCTGCAAGCCCTGACAGACCATTTCTGCGAGGCGCTTACTTGCACCCATCACATTCGTTGGGTTCACTGCCTTATCTGTTGAAATCAAAACAAACTTTGCCACGTCAGCTTCTTTACATGCCTGGGCTAAAGTATGTGTGCCGATTACATTATTCGATAATGCTTCCCAAACATTACCGGTTTCCATCATTGGTACATGTTTATAGGCTGCCGCATGAAACACAACAGATGGCTTGTATTCAGCAAGCAAATTAGCAAGCCTAGTCTTGTTTTTAACATCGGTCGTTACATACACCAGCTTAGTTGGTAACTTTTGAGCACTCAGCTCCTGCTCAAGTTGATAAAGCGAGAACTCAGAGATATCCAAGCAAATTAATATAATGGGGTTGAATTTCACAACCTGCCGACAAAGTTCTGAGCCGATCGATCCACCTGCGCCAGTGACCATTACGGTTTGATGATCAATTAATTTCTGTAATCCTGAATTATCAAGTTTTACTGCATCCCGGCCCAGCAAATCTTCAACATCTACTTTACGAATCTGCGACACGCTCACCTTACCGCTAATCAGATCATCAATCGCTGGTACTGTAAGCACCTCCAAGCCTAGCTGGTTGGCCAGCTCAATCGCCTGCCTGCGTTTCTGGTGATGTGCCGACGGCATGGCAACGATCACATGATCAACATTTAATCGCTTGCTAACTACAGCAAGGTCATTGATTTTACCTTTAATCTTTACACCAAAAACCTCACGGCCCAGCATGCTGCTATCATCGTCCAACAGCCCTACTACTTGCCATTGTGGGCTTCGTGCCAGATCTTTAACCAAAGCAACTGCCGCTTCACCTGCACCCAGCACAATCACCGGATTGCCTTGCTTCAGGGTAACGCCGTAAAGCTGGTGTTCTTTCCAAGCACGATAAACAAAACGACTGCCGCCCATCATCAGAATCAGTAATATCGGGTCTAAAATAATGACTGAACGCGGAATCACGATGCCAGTTTGCAACATAAATAGCGCAGCGATTATCAGAGCTGTTGCAGATGCCACAGCAAGAAAAATGCGTTTAAGATCAGAGACACTTGCAAAGCGCCAAACACCACGATAGAGCCCAAACGCAATAAACACAGCGGCCTGCAAAGACACTACCCAACTTAATGATTGCAGCATACTAATAGTAAACTCTTCAGGAATTGCAAAATTAAAACGCAATAGATAGGCGCTAAACCATGCAATGGTTGCCACAACAACATCGTGCAGCAATGCAAAAAAAGTACGGGGATTAATCGGTGTTTTATTCATTTAGCTTCTTTATATTGAGACTTTTGTCGCCTGTGAAGTCTCTTATTAGATTTAACCAGCTATATATTCTAATGCTGTATACCTTCTCTTCTCAAAACTTTTAAAAAAGTAAGAATAATAATTTTTATATCCATTAAGAGAGATTGCTGCTGCATATATTCAACATCCAGCTTGACCTTTTCCGGTATTGGCAATTCATCACGACCATTCACTTGCGCCCACCCTGTTAAACCTGGCACTAGCTCATGCACACCATACTGGGTTCGCAGAGCAATTAAATCATCCTGATTAAACAATGCAGGTCGCGGGCCAACAAAACTCATATCAGCATGCAAGATACTCCATAGCTGCGGCAATTCATCCAAGCTCGATTTACGTAAAAAAGATCCAATCGGCGTTAAAAACTGATCAGGATTACCTAGCAAATGGGTTGCTACCGCCGGCGTATCAATCTGCATAGTGCGAAACTTGGGCATTTTAAAAATTTTGTTGTTGCGTCCAACACGGTCAGACCAGTAAATAACGGGGCCGACAGAAGTAATGCGCACCATCAGCGCTACAAACAATATAGGTACCAGCAAAAGCAGTAATGCAAACAGCGACAAACATAAATCAAAAAAACGCTTCATTATTTATCCGTATTAAGTAAATCAATAGCCGTTACCTGTAATCCATCAGCAACAGAAAAAGGCGGAGTCCAGCCAAGCATTGTACTTGCCTTGGTAATATCTAACTGCAAATTTCCGCATAGCCGCTGCGCCACAGCCCGCTTACCTAACAAATTAGCACAGACCTCAATAAACTTTTGCGGCACTGGCAAAAGTCGCGCTTTCACCCTTAATGCGACCGCACAACAGCGCAAAAGCTCTGTAGTAGATAGATCATGACAATCAGACACCAGAAACACCTGATTGGCCGCTGCCGGGTGATCAATACAGCGCATAATCATGCTCACCAGATTACCTACATAGACAAAGCTGCGTTTATTGTGAATAGCACCCAGCGGCAGCGGAACGCCACGTTTAACAGCACGCATCATGCTTGCAAAATTTGCTTTCACGCCAGCACCATAAACCAGAGGCGGCCTGATGATCACCACTTCCATTCCCGTTTCTTGCGCTATTTTTAACAAGCCCTGCTCAGCTTCAAGCTTTGATAATCCGTAAGCATCCTGAGGATTAGGTGCAACATCTTCCACAAATGGTTTGCCAGCTTCAGTATGCTCACCATTTACTTTGACTGAGCTAATGAAAATAAAACGTTTAACACCAGCACTCGCAGCCTGCCTTGCAAGATTAAGCGTACCGTCAACATTGACTTTACGAAACTCAGCCAGCGGATCAACCGATGTGTCGTTCATCACATGCACACGTGCGGCAAGGTGAATCACCACTTCACGTCCCGATAATGCTTCAGTCCAATCGGTTCGACCATAGATCGATGGTATAAGAATTTTTTTATCTATTTTGTCATCAAGCACTGTGTCTGTGCGCATGGCACAGTTAATCGATAGCCCTTCGCTAACTAAATAATGCGTCAAATAGCGCCCGACAAATCCATTTGCACCAGTAATTAGAACTTTAGATCGATTCACTACTTACGTTTCCCTAAAACACTTAAAAGCACGCATGATAAAAAGAAAAACACTTTATCCCTGAATCGTCTTCGGCATTGATAAAAATGCAAGCCAAGATACAGCAAACCTGAACGATTGCCATGCGACCAGCGCTTTACAAACGCATCGTTAGCCAAGCCAACGACTTGAGATATTTTAGATGCTTGAGAAAATCCCCATCCACTGATGACTTTATTGAAGCGGTGCAAAAATGCCTTTAGACCAGCATTTACACCAACCTGATTATGCGCATGCTGGCGATATAATATTCCAGAGAAATCATCAATTACCCACTGATAACCGTTTGCCCTTGCATAAGCGTAAAACAGCCAGTCATGCAAACCTATCGACTGCACCTCACCCCATTTAAGCATAAGATTTCTCTGCATTTCGATCACTAATTTCTGGCTAAGTACATAAGTACAGCCTGGACCAGCGGCCTCAAAAAGAAAGTCCCACTTTGCCTGTGACTGGGATTTTTTAATCAGCAGCTGGCGACCGTCCGACCAAAAAGCGGTCGCATTGCTGGAATACGCATCAGCACTTGCTGTCGCAAGCACATCACAAGCTCTACTGAGTTTATTATTTAACCAAATATCATCCTGGTCAGCTAAAGCAATGTAATCAAAATCCGTAAAATTAACATCTTTAAGCAGACGATAAAAATTCGGGGCCGCGCCGCCAAAGTGCAGACCATGCGGCAGGACGACAATTCGCCTATCTCTCGACGCCAAATTATCAACTAACGCTTCAGTGCCGTCGCTTGATTTATCGACACTTACAAACAGCGTAATATCAACGCCTTCTTGCGCAAAAATTGATGTAATTTGCTCCTGAATCCAGGTGCTCCCATTATAGGCTGCCAAAATCACCGCAATAGAACGCATACTTTATGCTCCCCCAGAAGCAGAGCGCCAATTTTTGTTATATTTACGCCAGAGCAAGTATGATAATGGAAATACAAGCAAAACCTGCACACTGAGCATGACAATTACCACGCCATTGACAGAGAAAAATTTAGCAGCATAAATTGATCCCGGTAAAATCAGCATGGCGCCTGCTAACGAAACCCATGCTAAAGGCTCCCTCTTGAAAGAACGCAACTGCGAAGAAAAAGCGCTATTGATATGGTAAAAAAACACAAAGCCTAACAAACCGATAAATGGCCAAAAAGGCAGCACTCTCGCAAAATACGCTGTATTTGAGACCCAATAATGCGTGGTCATTATAACGAATGCGCCAGCAAAAAAAACAATCACTGAGTGTCTGAGATCCTTTTTGAATAAATGATCAAGAATCTCCCATTCCCGCCTCGCCACTGCCTGGGCTAACGCAGGCACTCTGCGCGCAATCCATGACTGCGAGACGATTGCAAGCATATTAACTATTGCTAATGATAGCCCCATCTGCCCAGCCACTACCGGATTCTGGTAATAGAATAAAATCGGTGTCGCTAATTGAGACATAAAGAATACACTGATCCAATTTAAACCGATTCTCCATTGCAAAGGAAAAATCTCACGGTTCCAGTCAAACGAACTACTGCTAATGACTGCAAAAACTGACTGTATTAAATAAATGCGTTTTTTAATGAGCCAGATAGCGACCACCAGCACAGAACAAAGCGGCACCATTACTGTCGCCCACAACCAGCCTCCGGACAACAGCACTAACCAGCAAGCAATAGCACCTAACACACCCTGCATCAGCTTGATTTTATAAACCTCAGCAATCTCACCACTACCCTCTACTACCGCGAAAAATGGCAAAGTCAGCATGCTGCACGCGGTCATTGATACCAATAAAAGCCATGGCCATAACCATGTTTCCATTAGCACAGCATGGGAAGTTTTATGGCTGAAAATATAATATCCCACACTTAAAGATACGATAAAAAACGCCATCGCAAAATAAATATAAACCTTAACAGAGCGAGAGAAAAATGATGTAAAAGCTGAAACAGCTTCTCCTGCGACTCGTCCTTGTGGCAACCAGTGCAGCTTAACAAACATGTAGGCAGTCACTTGGACCAAAGCTGTAGCTAGTCCCATTTCGAACACTGAATAGAGTGCTGCTATGCTCAGAAAGGTGTAATACCAACCCTGCTGCTCTTGTGTCAAGGTAAAACCGATCACAAGCACAGTTAAAAGGCCGGCAAAGCCCTGCCATACCCTTTGGGCAACAATTAAAGACAAACCACTTTTAAACATAGAGGTAACTTGGATTAACTTTTTAACGACCATTGTGAGTAAACACAATACTGCCTGACTGCTTTACTAAAATAGTCAGACTTCCATAGAGGAGAATGCAGCATTACATTAACATTGAAGCCCAGTTTGTCGGCGAGAGATTTTAACGAAATTTCGTCGTAAAAAACTTTATGATCTGGATCAGAAGATTGCCCTTTAACGCCTGGTACACCTATTAGAAAAACCGCATCTTGACGCATTACTCGCTTAATTTCCGTAAGCAAAGGGTTAGGATCAAGGATGTGTTCCAAAACGTTATCAAGCAGAACAGAGTCAAAACTACCATCTTCAAATGGTAATTTATCAATAGACATCTCATACGCTTCGCAACCGCGTTGCTTGCAAAATTCCACGCTTAATGGATTAATGTCCACCCCGACAGAATTGGGATGATAAACCAGCATATCTCCAATGCCGCAGCCGATGTCAAGCAACTTGCCTTTTAAGTAGCGATTGAGTTTTGGGTAAAGGTAATAATTTCGATAAATTCCTGCAATAAGACTTCTGCTTTGAAGATATTCGAAGTACTGCTTGTTGTTCGTCATAATTATTGCTCAAATTCAATGTTACAAGTGAGATATAAGTTTCATGTAATTTTCAGCCCAATTTTTTGATGCTAGATACAGATCGAGTTGTCTGTAAGATTCGCAGCTTTTTCTTCTGTAATGCAAAGTATCGTGCACTAAACTTTCAATTTTCTCGACACAATCAATAACATCATTTACATCATAATAAATGCCAGAGGCACCTAGTGCGGAGCGTGAATATCCTAACGATGGAACTATAACAGGGAGCCCGAAACTCATCGCTTCTACTAGTGGGTTGCCAAATGTCTCTGATTCAGAGGGAAAAATAAAAAGGTGTGAGTTCAAATAATAATGCTGTAATTCTTGCTGCGATATCTCACCTAGATTAAAAATAGCAGCTTTTTGAATTGTAATCTTTTGTAGGTAATCTGCTGCTCCAGGTAAGCTCTCGTCAATAGTAATCATAATCTTGTGGCGTAAACCTGCATAAGTTAGCCATGATGAAAGTTTAATAAGAAAGTCGTGATTCTTATGAGGGTAAAAACGACTAACGTATAAAATTACCGTCTCAGCACCTAAAGTTTCAACTCTAGTGGCTATTAAACTTTCAATGTCACATTTTGATTGGTTTGAGAAATTTTTACTAATTGGATTAGCAATTACTTCAATGTTTCGCTTAAATCCGCCCCATTTGTTTTTAAACTGTTCAAAAACAAAAGGACTTTGCACTACAACGGTATCCACATTCTTCAATGTAAGCCAGAATATAAATCTTTTTAGTAGCTCTATCCATCTTTTAATCAATGGAAGCTTGTTCAAAAGGCCATCGTCAAAAAGATAAGGGTGATGTAATAAAACTACCTTCTTAATCTTAACCGGGGATAGCAAATAGTTTCCAAAAGCCAACATACTTTGAATCTTGCAAGTTCGAACTAACTTAGGAATGAATACAAAATCAAGATAAATTCTGAATATCATGGTCTTCAATATGTTATTGAACCGGTGAAGTTTTATGATGCTTACAGTTTCATTAGAATCCAGCATTTTATATTCTGCTATATTGGGTACTATCACAAAAATTTTACCGTTACCGCCTTTTAAACCCTTTAGTTCAGAAATCAGATTCAACGATATATTTTTGGGGCCTGCTCCTGCCTGATTGTATAAATTTATTAAAAACAAAGAGCCTCCCCTATACGATAACTATTTCAAATTTCCAGAATATTTCAAACATAAAAATACAAAAGCTATCGAACTGGTTTACCTCCTAAATGCAGGCGTAAAATTTCAAAAACCATCATCAATTTCAAGCACCAGAATACTAAACCTGCAAACACAACATCTTTTATATTATTACCTTCGTCATTTATCAGCACGCCAATATATCTAACTGGAGGAACCAAATGACGCAGAATATATAACACTAACCTTTTCTGTCGTTTAGCGGTGACATACCCACCTCCGGCAACCCTTCTGGATTTAGCTAATATTTCTCTAAAACTGCTACGTGCAGGGTGCATTACTAGAACATCATCAGAAAAAACAATTCCTAAACCAAGCGCTGTAGCACGCTTATTCCATTCAATATCACCACCTGAATATAAGGCCGAATCAAAGTTGCCGACTTGATCAAATGCAGTCTTCTTAACAAAAAGATTTGCGGTAACAGAAACACCTTTCTTAACATTGCGTTTCTGATTAAAAGCTGTAATCGACTCGAATTCCCATGCAAACACGGAACCACCAGATTCCATAAAAATGTTCACCGGGCCTGTTATCCTGTCCACATAACCTTCAGCACTCATCATACTCACCGCATTAGCTATCCAATTAATGTCAGGAATACAATCCGAGTCAGTAAAACCGATTATTTGTCCTTTTGAGATGGCTAAACCAGCGTTTCTTGCGGCATAAGATCCAGGTTTTATTTCATTGATTAATGTTGTGCTAACAGGACAAATCAGATCATCTGGAACCAAATCGTCAGCATTATTGTTAACTACAATTACTTCAAAACTTGAGCTCGGATAGGTTTGCAGACATAGTGCCTTTAAGCATAACTGTAATCTCGCCCAATCTTTGTATGTTGGAATAATTATGGATACATACGGCAATCGATTTTGATTCATGTTAACCCTGTTACAAACATCAAGAATTAATTAATAAGTGGTGAATTATCCAATATAACGTTTTTACCAACTACGTTTTTTTCTAACTAATTCTATAACCCAGCAACCCCTCATTAATAAAAAATTTGCCGACAATTACATAAACGAGGCTTATTAAATCTTGCAGTAAAAGTAGTACTTTTACTTGGAAAAAATAATTATTCTAAGAAAAGTTTCACATAGTACTATCTAGACGCTGCAAAGATTGCAATGATTCACCATCCTCACTCAGCTTGATTGCAATCGCACCATATTGTTTTATAGCTTGAAATGTTCTGCGACTCAGCAGAAGCGTAAAAATTGCAGCCACCGTATTTATTTGTCCATCAAGTAAATAATCAAACACCAATATCATGAACACGAGTAAGAAATTAATCGCAGAGAAATAATTGAGGTATTCGACAGGCTCTTTTTTCATAGATCGGCCAAGCCAACTTAAAAAACCAGCCTCTCTACAAATCAGACTATTGGCAAGCATAATCTGAAACACAATAAAAGAAGGAATAAGCAGTGCAATCAGTGGGTTAACTACCAACAATAGCAGAAATCCGACTAGAATAATCAATAAATTTGTATATGCATTTAATGATAACTTGTACACTCTTTTCAAACCTTGACGCTTTTTTTGATGTTCCTGGCTTGGATAAATTTGCTGAAAATTAAATTTTAAGCCTCCTCGCACAACCATTCTATGTGATAACAATCCCAAAAAAATAGCAAGAAAATATAGAAAAAAAGTAGCTGCTGTCATTGAAAGGAGCCAAATTGTACGTGTTTCTTCTGAGATATACCCCTGAAGATATATAGGGATATCTTCACTGCCCATAATAATTAATATTTTTAATGGGATGAACAAAGAAAACACTTGCGCAAGCTCTGACAGAGCCCTATAAATAACAGCACGCAAACTTTCAGAAAAAGCACGGCGCAAAAAAATATGTGCGAAACAACGTTGTAGTAGAAAATGTGAGTAAAGTAATTTTAAAAACATAAAATGAGGGTGTCCGATATTTTGTGTAGGCGGAGATCTGGTCACTACTACTAAGGCATCCTCTCCTCGAACTGTATCTTAAATCTGTTTAGGGAAGATTTCCAATCCATGGGTGACAATGGCCACTTTTCACTGATGTTTTGCAAGTCAAGATAGAACAGCTTCATCAGTGATTCATCATTCGGAAATGAGCCGCGGCTCTTGGTGTTTTTGCACAAATACATATCAACTGATTCAATAGCATTCTTAGTGTAGATCACCCGTCTGATCTCTGGCGGATAATCGAAGAACGGGATGATGCGCTGCCAGTTGCTGCGCTACGTCTTGACAATGGATGGATACACATCATTCATTTGCTGCTTAAAGTCGACGAATGCCGTATCGGGTTGCTAGAAAAGTACACAGAGTTCTTTTTTTGAATGTCACGTAGCATCCTCGAAAATTTCGTGGCTTATGGGCACTGATATCCGAATTTCTCAATCTCAAAACGACAAAGCTCAGTAATGAGGGCTTTAGCGTTTGGCGCTTGTGAAAACATTTCACTCGTTGAGGCATTGCGAGGACGATATTGCCCCTTCGCTTTGATTTGGGCAAAAATTTCTGCGAGGCCTTTGAGTTCTGGGAACTTTTGCTCGAGTTTTAATATGTCTTGATGTATTGATTCATACCTAATGTAAAAGTCAATAACTTCATTCCCGCCAATGAAATACTGCTCCAAATTATCTTTAAAACTCTCTCTATGAGAGAGGCAAAAGTTTTCAAAATCGACTGATGAGTATTCAGTCGGTTTTTTTCTCCAAAAATATCTAGACACAGCCATGTCGTAGGGATTGCGCACGATAGAAATCTTGAACGACTGAGTCCATAAAGCGTGGCCTAATCGTTGTTTGGCTAATTTTGTGGATATGTGATTCCAATATTTCTTTGTTCTGCGGCGTCGGATGAAATCTTTAAGGGAGCTCGAGTCTAAAGTCATTAAACTTTCTAGAGGAGTCATAAAAGAATTCTGCGCCCCTCTAAAACCAAGATTATTACGAGTGATTTCATCATCTTTGGAGATAGGCGTTATTATTGAATTTTGGTCAGCAAATTTCGAAAGCGCTATTTCAAAAGAGGTTCCTGCCACTTTTCGAGGCTTTAAGAATAAGATTTTGGGGTCTGTGAGTAGTATCAATTAATTCTCGTTAATCTTCTAAATCAATCTCTCGGCTACCATCGTTGTTGAGAAATTTGAGTAGTGCTTACAACCATCGCAGCACTAATATCTAATTGTGTTGAGAGAATATGGCTGTCTATACTTTTTGTCAATTGACTTCGCGAAGTATGCTACGGCTCTTTTTTAAGATATCCCGCTTGTCCTGTGCACGCACAAGTTCCGCACGTAATCTCAGGTTCTCACGTCGGACTTCATCCAGTTCAGCTTTGTCCTTCTTCTGATCAGATGGACTTGATGCTCGCACCCATTTGTAAAGACTTTGTGCAGTGACGCCTAATCGTTTAGCAACATCAGTAACCCTTTAGCCACGTTCAACTACTTGTCTTACTGCTTCAGATTTAAATTCCTCAGCAAACCGTTCCCCTTCGTTTAGTTTAACGGTGTCTAACAAAGTATGGGAAGTCCAGTCTAGTGGCGATTCATTTCAGTATAACTACTAGCATCAATAATCCCTCATCGATTAGAAATAATATGAATCACTCTCATAATTAATGATTTAATTTTTATTAAGAATTGTATAAAGAAGGATCCCTGATATCTAGAAATCCAAGTTAGAGTAATGTTTTGTAAAACTCCATCAGATCGCGTTAACTCAAAAAGAGTTAGCATCAATATTTTTTTCTTAACTTCCTTATCTACAAAACATATGTCAGATACTTTTATAAGTGATGCATATGGATTGTTATCAATGGTCTTAATAGCACGATAATCAATACCTTTAAATTGCACATCATAATACTCAGCAAGAAATAATAAATCTGTACTTGAGTGATCAATAAACTGAGCTAATTCTTCACGCAATACAGGACGAGTGCCAATTTTATATTTTTTTTCTACATCTCTTAACGATCTTAATAACCTTACACTATCGACTGTAGGTATATTGTCCTTCTCAGGGTAATTTTCCATTCGATAGTCTTGCATTATAGACATCGACTCTACACTTATAGACTCATTAAATGCTACTGCTGGTAAACGATTTAGAGTCTTTTCATGCTCAGGTAAGACTCGATAAATAAAATCAGATACAACATCATTCCGATACAAAGCGTCTCGCTCATACGCAATTACAGTTGGTTTTTTATCAAAGCAGGTTTCAATATTTTCCAAAATTTCACGAACGCAAAGAGATTGTGGAGGCGGAAAACTTCCGGAGGCTTTTAATCGCTGTTGAACATGAGAAATATATTGCTTAGAAGGCTGACGAACATAAACTAAAATATCAATATCATCTGTAATTTGATGTAGACGATTTTTAAATAAATTTATTTTGTCTAGATTTTCAAAACCTCTAAAAATAGCTTCTCCAGAGAGAATCACTGATTTTGGTTTTATTTTATCAATTTGATTTTTTATGCGTTGCCAATTTTGATCAGCATCACGTAACACCAAGTCTGCATTATCTTTATAAATAGCCCTGTATCTACGAGGAATGTTTTCATGCTCATTTAAAAAAATACTTATAAAATTATGATTATTAGTACTTATATTCACTTTAGGATAAAGAACTCCTAACGCTAACAGGTTATCCCTATTCTGAGCCATAAAAGTCTGAATAGAGGTTGAACCTGTTTTAGGCATGCCCAAATGTAATATAAGCTTCATTATTTTAGTTATCCAATTTGAATCATTTTAATTAATTTTAAAAACACCAATTAACAAACTTACAAAGAGTAAAGATTGTTAATTGCTAAACAATTACTGAGAATTGGTTGGATTGACCTGAATTAAAAACGAGATTAGATCTAAAAGGAACAATTAACAACAATCGTTGTGATCTGTTGTAAGAGGCGAATCATACTAATCTTTTCATACAGAACACATAAGTTATGGAGGTAACATAATTATTCAGAGTTGTTCATATCAAGAAATTTGAACTTCATAATCTTTAATTAGCCTAGCCATTTCATAAACTCTTGACCTAGCTGTATTTTTATCAACCGCCCCGTTTTCCAGAGCATTAGCATCATCTGTATAAGTCATCGTGAACTGCTTATTAATCCAAGCCTTTACTTCTTCGTCATTTTTTATAAATGTTTCAATTGCAAAAGCCATTTCCAATCCAGAAACGTTATACCAAAACGCAAATTCAGAATGATTAAGTGCATCCAAAAATTTTACATTATGCCTAACTTCAAGAACTTTTTTTAATTTATCATTACTCCAGATAGCTGAATTGGGGAAAGATTTAGCCAGAATAGATAATGCATATAAATTAAATGCATGATATCCAACTGATTTTAAATATAAGCGTTTAAATCTTATTCTATTTAATAATCTTCTTTTAAGTTCTAGTAAGAAAATTTTTCTGCCACTAAGCAAGTAATTCCAATACGTCGCCATGGCGGATGAGTGAAAAATCACACCATCTTTATACAATTTCATGCAACCTAAAACACTCTCAACAAATTTCCCAACACGATACTGCGCTAAATCTGATTTATATAACATAGACCCAGCTGCTGCAAACCACAATTGATGGTTAAATGTAACATCGAACGAAAGAATATGACCATCAATGTCCACTCGCTTCCATATATTTAAACGATCATCCCACGGATGAAGTGAAAAAATTTCATCAGCCAATTCATAATAATCATTGCGATCAAATGCAATAGATGCCTTAATCAAAGCTTCAATTACCCATGCCTGCCCAATAAGACCATTACATTTATCTTTTCCCTGCTTATTTCTAAAGAAAAAAGTTTTGTTACCAGGTCTGGCTTGAATACTAAAAAAATAGTTAGCTGCTTTTTCAGCAGCAATTTTATATTTTTCATCTCCAATCCTTGAATATAGTTCAGATAACAAAAAAAGATAATGTGCGGTATTGCGAACCGGAGTTTCAGGATCATAGTATGGGCCATTGTGACCTGATGGAAATGAGCCATCTTTTGACTGCAATAGCAAAGCTGCATCAGCTGAAGCAATGAGAATTTCGCTAATTTTTTTAATTTGCAAAAAATAAACCTCTGGAATTTAGATCAAACGATGTACTTGTATTTTCTTAAAATCGACTCAGAAAACCCCAAGCTTTCTAAATTAAGGTTTGATTGTTGATGTTGATTTTTAATAAAATTTAAAGATTTTTGATCAAACAATAATGATTCATTATCTGGAAATAGAGATAAAAATTTATTGTTTAAAAATAAAACTTTTCTTAAATATATGAAAAACTTATATTCAGATTTATTTAATGATTTTTGTGAAAACCTATTTAAAAATCTCAGTAAATATAGTGTCGCATTATTGAGGTTTTGATTTTCTCTTCTTAGATCAATTCTACTTTCGTTATTAACACCTATAAATTTGAATAATTCATCGAGAAATTGCTGGGGATTCTCTTGTAAGTCTTCAAAAAGAAATAGCTTTACATTATCTTTACCAAAGAGATTTGCGTAGATATTGTAAGTTTGGAAATAATCTGCCGCATTAATATAACTCTTACCCAATTCTGACTCTAAAAATTTATCAAATTTAATATCCAATCCAAAGTGTTGTATATCATGCTTATATACTGATTGAATCCACTTTGTTTGTTCTCTTATTACCATTAAAATTTTTGCATTTGGATATGTTGTTTTGAGTCTATCTGCCATCATTACGAGGTCATGAGAAATTATCTCAAGCTCCGATTTAATGGCTACGGTCTTTCTATCAAGCAAAAGAGATTTAAATCTGCCAAGTGAATAATTTTCATCGCTATCTATATTTATAATATTCTGAGATCCAGATAACCATCTTATGTAATTATATTTTTGATAAAAATACGGATCATAAGAAAAATAACGGCTTTTAAGATTCAAATTAATTTGTGAATGACCAGCAAAAATACTTTGTAGAAAAGTTGATCCGGTTCTCATTCCACCTATATGAATAACCAAATTTGTGGCTGTCATAACTCCATTAAACCTTTCACAAAATTAATTCAATAAAATCTTAAAACTCACCAGTAAATTTCTTGATATCTCTCAACTGCCTTTTAGTCGGCCGCCCTGCTCCACGATCTCGTTGTGCAAACTCATTTTCACCGGTAAGTTTTGCGTTTTCACGCTTACTGATACTGGCTTGGGTTTCTGCATATAGCAACGCAGCCTCAGGTGCACCTTTGCGTATATTTGATAGAGCCAGCACATCTACTTCAATTTCAAGATCCCGGTTGCGAATATGCACAATCTGCCCTGTTTTCACTTCTTTAGCCGGCTTTACGCGGTCACCGTCAACATGCACTTTCCCGGTTTCTATAGCTGCGGTAGCTAGGCTGCGTGTTTTGAAAAACCTTGCAGCCCATAGCCATTTATCCAGCCTGCATTTAATATCGTCTTCATTTGCCATAGTGAGTGATTAACTGTTTGATTAAACTAAAAATCAACGATCTGTTTTGGGCAAATTAGCTTCCAGTGTCTGTTTAAAGCTGCGCAGTACAGTTTCAGCCAAGCTATTTAATTCCTGCAAACTGCGGCCTGTGAGGTGCTGTATGCCATCGGCGACGTTATTCATGGTAGCAATATGGAATTGACCATCAATAACTGCCTGAATCACTTCATCACTTAGCATAAGGTGTCGCATATTACGCTCAGGAATCAACACACCCTGCTTACCATCAAGGCCGATTTCCTTACACACTCTGAAGTAACCTTCAATTTTTTCATTCAAGCCGCCAATCGGCAGCACTTCACCGTGCTGATTCAGCGCGCCGGTTACGGCAATGCCCTGCCTGATTGGTAATTGTGCCAGGGACGATAGCAGCGCAAAAAGTTCCGCGCAGGAGGCTGAATCACCATCTACGCCAGAATACTCTTGCTCAAATACAAGAGACGCTGTCATATTCAGCGGGTTTAATTGTGCAAAATTAGTATGCAGCCAGCTTTGCAGAATCATCACACCTTTGTCATGTGTGGGGCCGCTCATTCTGACTTCACGGTCAATGGTGAGTACACCGCGACTACCTGCATAGCAATTAGCCGAAATGCGCACTGGGGAGCCAAAGCTCGCTTCTGAAAGGTCAATATGCGTCAGGCCGTTAATCTGCCCGATACACTCGCCGTAAACGCTGATAATCAATTCTTTATCAACGATTGAATCACGCATGTGCGATTCAATATAGCTATGACGCGCATATTTACGCTGGATTGCTGATTTCACGTCTTCGATACCCACCAATGCCGCGCCGCGCTGTTCCGCTGCCACTGAACTTTCAAGCAGCAGTTTTTCCAGCACACCAAATTTAGTACTGAGCCTAGTTTGGTCTTCAATCAATCTGTGCATGGCTTGCAGTAAACCCGCAACGGCTTCTGCAGTGAAGTGGCGACAATGGTGCTGTTGGCATTTGTATGCGATAAAGGCAGCGTAGGCAGCATAGTGTTCTATATTGGCTTTCACCTGATCAGCGAACTCGATCTTGATCGGGAAGTAGTCAAAGAAATCCGGCGTGATACCTAGCAGTTCGTAATAATCTTCACGCGTTGCAATCAATACGATTTTCACAGAAACCGGTATTGCCGCCTGCGCATTGATCAAACTGCTGCCCTGATTACTGCTGCTGGTAAGGTCTTCAATCTGTAACGCGCCATTACGCAAAAAACGATGCAGTTTTTCAAGGATGTGCGAGCCATTTTGTTCATCGGCCAGAATGTCACGCAGGTGTAGCAGCAAAGCACCGGCATCGGCACGTAACAGATTACCGGCTCGCAAACGCATAAAGTCGGGAATATTGCTGGCTTCGCTGGCACTTTCCACGCCGCCAAACAAAGATTGCAAGCTAGGGTCATTGTCATACAAAACCGGCGCATGCTGGCCGGCGTGATGCTCGACCAGTAAATTGGTGCGGTAACGCCCGAAAAAGCCCTCATTCATGAGCGCTTCAAGGTTACTTTCACCCTCTGCGCTTGGATTGGACTGCCATGCCTCCAGGGTATCCAGAATATCCTGCTGTAGCGCATTGAAATAATGTGCAGGAATTTTGTCAGCAGCAATTAGAGTCAGGCTGGCTTTAACCGTAGCCAATTGGCCTTCAATAAAAATCTGTAACGGCGCCATGGAATTCTGCTGCGCTTTGGCTTCCAGCAAACTTGGCAAATCCTTGGCAAATATACGCACAAAGTTGTCCATGGCCTGTTTAAGCTGTGTACCCGCACCTGCCGGCAACTTCAAAAACAGCGGCTTACCGTTGCCATCAAACTGATATAAAGCAACCAGATCACTAGCTACCGGTGATTTTGCCGCAGCTTCATGCATCATATTAAGCATCAAGGTAGTTCGGCCGGAGCCAGGCTCACCCAACGCCAGCAGATTAAAGCCCGGATGCTGGATACTTAATCCAAATTCAGCCGCTTTTTTAGCTTCAGCCTGCGTTACCCAAGCCTGGTATTGCGCCCCGGTGTGTCCATCAACAATCAATTCTGATGTATCAGCAAAGCTAAATTGCTTAGCATCAATGTTTAACGTAAGTTGTTGAGGTGTCAGTGTATTTTGCATATTTTATATTTACATCATGTTGTTCACATGATGGATAAGTTAATTGTTTTGCAACGGTCTTTATTCCGTCGTTTTATTTCATTGCTTTGATTCTGATGCTTTGTTCCAGCGCTCTCTTGCATCATCATCAGATGACTTGGCTTCTACCCAGCGCTCTCCGGATGGGGTCGCTTCTTTTTTCCAGAATGGTGCTTCGGTTTTCAAATAATCCATCACAAACTCACAGGCTGCAAAGGCTTCACCGCGATGACCGCCGCTTACCGCCACCAGCACAATCTGGTCACAAGGCTGCAATGTACCTACACGATGAATGATGAGTACATCAATAATGTTCCAGCGCGCTTTGACCTGAGTGATGATGGCTTCTAATGACTTTTCAGTCATGCCCGGATAATGCTCCAGCGTTAACTGCGAAACCTCATCGCCTTCATTGATATCGCGTACCTGACCGACAAAACTGACCACAGCACCGACATCTTTGCGCGCCTTACGTAACTGATTAATTTCAAAGCCGGCATCAAAATCTTCTGTTTGTACACGTACAGTCATATCAGATTCAGTATAGATTAACCACCGGTAACCGGCGGGAAAAATGCTACTTCATCACCATTGGCAATGGTTGCATTGTCATGCACCAGCTCATGGTTGATGGCTGCACGTACTTTCAGCTTACCCATCAGCATCTGCCCCCATACATCGCCACGCTTGGCTAAAAGAGCTTTGAGTTTCAAAACTGTCCACGGACCGTCCGCATCGGCAAGCTCAAGATCTTCAGTTGAATACTTGAGCGTTTCTTTAAGTCTTGCAAAGTAAAATAATTTAATTTTCATATAGTTACTGATTATATTTAATCTTCTTTATCATCGATTACATCCAGCACATCCACTGGCTGATTAGTCAGCTCCACACGCTCGATCTGTGCAAAACGCTGCGTAATTTTCTGGCTGGAAATATGCACATCCTGCGCATTTTCATGCGCCTGACGAATATTATCGGCCAGTTTTTTCATACGCACATCAAAGCGGCCAAAATCTTTACTGAGCTTACCCAGCGCCTCTTTAATCACATGCACCTGCTTGCGTGTTTCCACATCTTTGAGCACAGCACGCGCAGTATTGAGTACTGCCATCAAGGTTGTAGGTGATACCACCCACACACGCTTGTTCATGGCGTATTCAATGACATCATTATGGTGTGCATGCAGCTCGGCAAACACCGCCTCTGCCGGAATAAACATCACCGCGCCATCTGACGTTACATTTGAAATAATATACTTGCTCGCAATATCATCTACATGTTTTTTAACGTCCAGCTTGAACTGCTTCTCGGCTAACAGCTTTTCAGCCTCAGTCAGCTTTTTATCAAACATGCGATGGTAATTTTCCAGCGGGAACTTACTGTCTACGGCAACGGTACCGGTTGGTTCCGGTAAGAATAAAGCGCAGTCAGCACGAGTGCCATTTTCAAACGTATGCTGCATGGCAAAAGAATTCACCGGCAACACATTGCGCACCAGCCCTTCCAGCTGCACCTCGCCGAATGCGCCGCGCGAACGTTTATCCCCCAGCAATTCCTGCAGACTAACTACGTTGGTGGTCAGACCATCGATTTTCTTTTGCGCTTCATCAATGGTTGCCAATCGCGCCATCACATCCATAAAGGTCTGGTTAGTTTTCTTGAAGCCTTCATCCAATCGCTCTGACACTTTGCCGCCGATTTGTTCCAAACGACCATCCACTGATTTAGTTAACGCTTCAATGCTTGAAGTTAACTGCAAAGTGGCATTACGCATCGTGGTTTGAATCAGTTCCTGCTCGGCTTTACCCTGCTCTGCCAGCGTTGTATGTAGCTTCTCTAGCACGGTTTCACGCGTCTGCGACAAACTATTATTCTGCGCCAACTGCAAAGCCTGCATAGCATCGCGTGTGGCCTGCAATTCGGCAGCCACACTGCTGCGCAGGCGCTCGTTCATCTCACTTGATGCAGCACCCAATCGATCGCCAAGCTTGTTGAGGCCATCGTTAAAATCCATTAGCATGGCGCGGTGCTTTTCTTCCAGCTGCTGCAGAATCACGATGTTATTATCCAGCTGACTATCACGCCAGATTTTCCATAACAATAAGGCAAGAACAGCGATTGCGACAATTAAAATGAGTGTTTGTATCATAGCGTCAGATTATACCTTATGCTTAGTCATTGGCGCGCGCTGCTTACTGCGGGCTAGGCAGTATTTAATTTAGTGATAATTAACCTAATTTCTCTAAAAACTATTTCTAAAATACTGTACTTTATCATTCAGTGCGTAAAGCCTCGTCATTCATGACGAGGATGTCTGCGCTAGTTTTGTATTAAATTTGACAACTAATGATTGCATGATAATTTGTAATGCATGAAACGTATGCAAGGCTACAAATTCGAACTTATGCCGAACGGGGAACAAACCCGTTTGATGCGTCAATGCGCAGGCTGCAGCCGTTTTATCTATAACAAAGCCTTGGCATGGCAGAATCAACAGTATCAGGCGGATAACAGCTTCAAATTCAGCTACACGAAGATTGCCAATCTGTTGCCACAATGGAAGAGCGAACTGCCTTGGCTAAAAGATGCTCCCAGCCAGATCCTGCAACAATCACTCAAGCACCTGGAGTCAGGCTTCAGAAACTTCTTTGCCAAGCGCGCCGACATTCCTCGCTGCAAAAAGAAAGGCATCAGCGACAGTTTTAGATTTCCGCAGGGCTTCAAGCTTGAACAGCACAACAACCGCATTTTTCTCCCCAAGCTAGGCTGGATACGCTACCGCAACAGCCGTGAAGTAATAGGTACGGTGAAGAACATCACCGTATCCCAGAAATGTGGCAAATGGTACGCCAGTATTCAGACCGAGCGAAAAGTAGAACAGCCGATACATCCATCTACAACAGCCGTTGGAATAGATGTCGGCATTGCCAGATTCGCCACACTCAGTAACGGAGATATTTTTGCAACGATAAACAGCTTCAAACAACAGCAAGAAAAACTTGCGCGTTATCAACGCGCCCTAGCCCGCAAGATTAAATTCAGCCATAATTGGAACAAACAGAAAGGCAGAATCACCAAGCTTCACAGTACCATTGCCAATATCCGGAAAGACAGCTTGCACAAAGCAACGACTATGATCAGCCAAAAACACGCCATGATAGTGATCGAAGCTTTGCAGGTGAGGAATATGAGCAAAAGTGCCAAAGGCACGATTGAAGCCAAAGGACGGAACGTCAAAGCCAAATCAGGCTTGAACCGTTCTATCCTGGATCAGGGCTGGTTTGAATTCAGGCGTCAGCTTGAATACAAGCAGGCGTGGGCTGGCGGGAGAGTGCTAGCGATTAATCCGCGCTATACTAGCCAGCACTGTAGCTGTTGTGGACACATCGCCAAGGAGAACCGTCAGTCACAGGCAAAATTCTCCTGTGTCAGTTGCGGTTACGAGGTCAACGCTGATCTGAATGCAGCGAAGAATATATTAGCGGCAGGGTATGCCGTGTTAGCGTGTGGAGAGATGGTGCAGCAAGACCGCTCTGTGAAGCACGAACCCGCCGAAGGTATCCGGAAGTCATCGCGTGAACCTGAACGGATCCCCGCTCTTTAGAGCAGGGTGGATGTCAAGCCAAACTTGCGCATAACAAACTAAAATACATAGGCAAACCGTGAACAAATTAGTCCTATTCATCAATCAATGGCTTGCCAGCATAACGCGCAAGCTGCACAACAACTTTTATCTATACTTAAGTGCGTTGCTGACAGTGTTTGTGCTGGTTGATGCCAGCGTATTGCATATTGGTGAAAACATGCGCGACAAAGCTTTTGACCTGATGGTTAAAAATCGCATAATAGTCCCCAAGCCTGACCCGGACATTGTAATTGTCGACATCAACGAAGCCTCACTTAGCGCCATGGCCGGCGAATACGGGCGCTGGCCATGGCCGCGTCAGGTATTGGGTGAGTTTCTGGAAAATATCGAGGCACAGCATCCCAAAGCCGTGGTATTTGACATACTGTTCAGCGACGCGGATGTGTACAACCCAGACAGTGATGCCTATTTTAATGAGGTCATTGCCAGCACTGAAAATACGTTCTTCCCAATGTTGCGCCTGGCGCAGGAAAGTGACCATTTAAGCACCATAACACCCGACATGATTCCGGGCATCAAATATGTACAGCCGGAAGACGGCACGGCAGCAAAAGAAAAGCAGCCGATTGCTATTGTATTACCGCATTTTGAAGCGGCACTGAACACAGAGCACCTGGGCACGCACAACATCTACCCGGATAAAGACGGCATCGTACGCGAGTATCGCCTTTGGCACGATGAAAATGGCTGGATTTTGCCATCATTGCCATTAGCGGTAGGTAATTTTGCGCCAGTGATCCCGTCATCACCATCGCAGAACATCCTTATCAACTGGCGCGGCAAACCATTTACCTATCAATATGTGTCATTCAGTGATGTATATGCCGATATGGCAAGTAAAGTTAAAAAACGCCCGGCAGATGAGTTTAAAAACAAAATTGTCATTATCGGTTCTACTGCACCATCTTTATTTGACCTCAAAGCAACCGCTATGGCCAAGGCACATCCCGGTGTGGAAATTCTGGCAACGGCTATTGATAACGTCAGGCACAACGATGACCTGAAAGTATGGCGCGGTAAGATTCCCTATGTGCTGATGAGCCTGATACTGATCTGGCTGACTGCCCTTGCATTTTTCCGCAACATGGATCGCGACAAACTGACGACCGTTTTCAGCAGCAGCCAGATCACACTGCTCGCACTTTCCTATACTGCGATTAATCTGACCAATACTTACCTGGACTTTACCGGGCCAATTACCTGGGCGGTGATGTATTTCAGTGTGGCAAAAATATATGCACTTGCCAATGACCGCGCCATGCAGCGCATGTTAGCCAGCGATGTTGAATCAGGTAAAAAAGGCTCTAGCGTTCTGCTTATGCCTATCATTATTGAAAGCCAGTTTCCGTTTACAGATAGCATGCTTAAAAAATTAAGGCATACCATCGAACTGCAATTGCAGAGACCGGCTACTGTGGAATTTTTAAAGGGTACACAAAGCGGTATCTGGGGCCTATTCAGCGATATGATTGTTGTAAGTTGGGCTTACGCGCATGACGATAACGATGAATCTGCCAAAGTTCAGCAAGATGCTTCTGTACTTTGCGCGCAATTAAGCCACTTATTGCAAAATTCCGGTATGCCGGGTGATGTTACAGTGCGTTATACGCAACATATAGGTGCTTTAAATACAGAAAAACCAATGGCAAGCCAATGGCGTGGCTTGTTCGCGCAAGCGATTATTAAATTAGATATTTTGGAGAGAGAACAATAATGAAATTAAATTTCAAAGCAATATTCATTGCAGCATGCCTGCTACCGGCACTTTATGGGTCGGCTGCTCTGGCTGCAGAAGTCGGCACAGCGTTAAAAAACGATACGCTACGCAAGGAACCTTATGCCGATGCTAAAACCGCCGGCAGTTTCAAGCGTGGAGAAAACCTGCAGATATTAAAAAAACAAGGTGCTTGGCTGCAAGTAAAAACCACAAAAACTACAGGCTGGGTGCGTTTATTATCAGTTAAACGCGGCACATCAACTGCTGGCAACCAGACTGCCGGCATACTGGCTGCGGCAAGTGGCCGTGCAGGTACAGGACAAGTAGTATCCACCACCGGTGTGCGCGGCCTGAGCGAGCAAGAGCTTAAAGCCGCAAAGTTTAATGAATCCGAAATAAAAACCATGGAAAGCTACACACTAAGTGCAAATGACGGTCGCAATTTTGCCAATGCCGGCAAACTTAAGCCAATTGCATTTGCCAACTTAAAAGCTGCGAAAGGTACCGCACAATGAAAATCCAGATGAAAACATTGATGAATACATTGATGAAAAATACCAATCAAAATCAGAATGCCATGCTTAATCACCCAACAGTCACGACACATAAAAGCCTGCTGATTTCAGCACTGCTGGCAAGTATTCTAGGTTTATCAAGCATGCAAAGCTTTGCATTTGATCTCAAAGGCGTTTTAAAAGAAGCCGCCGAAAAAGAGTTTGGCCAAAGCCAAGAAGCACCGGCTACGGATGCGTCGCAAACCCAAACACCTGCAACCAGTTCAACAGCAGGTGATGTTACCGCCGAGACCAAACCCAGCGAACCGGAATTCAACTGGAAAAACCCCAGTACAGAAGAAGAAATAACATTAGGGCGCGAAATTGCCGGTAATTTACTAGGCGCTGCACCATTGGTGAAAGATACAGCACTGCAAAAATACGTTAATTCTGTTGGCCGCTGGGTTGCCTCTCAATCTGAGCGCCCTGAACTGCCATGGCGCTTTGGCGTTATAGAAAGTGAAGATATCAATGCTTTTGCAGCACCAGGTGGCTATATCATGTTGACCAAAGGCCTGTATCGCAAACTGACTAACGAAGCACAATTGGCTGGCGTGTTAGGCCATGAAATCGGTCATGTTGTGAAAAAGCACCAGCTCAAAGTTTTACAAAAGCAGCAATTGCTGAATATGGGCGCTGGCTTTTTAAGCAGTAAATATGCAAAAGACAATAAACTGGTGAGCAAGGCGATAGGTACTGGTGCCGAAATCAGCGCACGCAGCCTGGATAAATCAGCCGAGTTTGAAGCTGACAGACTTGGTTTAAGCTATGCCGCACGTGCCGGCTACGAACCTTATGGTTTAACCGAAGTATTGCAGACCATCGGCCAAACCAATAAAAACGACGGTAGTGTTACCTTGTTATTCAAAACCCACCCGCACCCAGATGACAGACTTGTTGCATTAGGTGATGCAATTGGCAATAAACTGGATAACATTAAAAGTGGTAAAACGCTCGAAAATCGGTTTTATCAGCTCAAAAATTAACACTTGATAATTATGTTGTATTTACTTGATTAAGGTATTTGACATCTCAATTTTTAAGGCGAAGAATTAACCTGTAAAGTTTATATTAAAGGTTAATCATGGCAGAAAAACAAAGAGCGTCAAATACCGGAAAACCCGGCTACAAATCGCCAGCATCATCCGCATACAGAGCAACAAAAATACGTCAGGTTACATCAGGTGACGTGGCTCCAGAACATGATGCGCAAGAGATTGAGGCATTTGTAGTCCAGGAAACAGTATCAGCGGCACGTGAATCAAAAACTACTGCGGTTTTGGATATTATTAATCGCATATCTAGTGGAAAAGATAAAGCAGACTTGCCAAGTGCGCTTAAAACCATCATGGAAGGTGCTTCACCGGATGATGCTCTAGCACTTGGAAAAGCTATCAGTGATATCAGAAATTCCAGCACCCGGAAATCACGTGAACAGTTAGATAATGCGCTGGCTAAAGACTGGCGTGAAGGTGCCTACCCTTACAAAAATCTGCTTTCCAGAAAGTCTTATGAACAGCAGAAATATCACCTGCAAGTTGAACTGCTTAAACTGCAGGCTTGGGTTAAAGAAACTGGCCAACGCGTTGTTATTCTTTTTGAAGGCCGCGATGCCGCAGGTAAGGGAGGCGCAATCAAACGGTTTATGGAGCACCTCAACCCGCGCGGTGCACGTGTAGTTGCTCTGGAAAAACCAAGCGAAGTAGAACGCGGCCAATGGTATTTCCAACGTTATGTGTCTCAATTACCGACTGCCGGTGAAATCGTCATGTTTGACCGTTCCTGGTACAACCGTGCCGGTGTTGAACGCGTGATGGGATTCTGCAATAACGATGAATATATCGAGTTTATGCGTCAGGCGCCCGAGTTTGAACGCAATCTGAGCCGCAGCGGTATTCATCTGATCAAATTCTGGTTTTCAGTAAGCAAGAAAGAACAGCGCAGAAGATTCAAAGAACGTGAACTGCATCCGCTCAAGCAATGGAAATTAAGTCCTATCGACCTTGCCTCTTTAGATAAATGGGACGATTACACCAAAGCAAAAGAAGCTATGTTTTTTCATACGGACACCGCCGACTCACCTTGGACCGTGATCAAGTCAGATTGTAAAAAACGTGCGCGTTTGAACGCCATGCGCTATGTATTACATAAGCTGCCCTATTCCAACAAAGACATTACTGCGATTGGTAGCTTAGACCCGTTACTGGTTGGACGTGCGCATATCGTTTATGAGCAGGGGGAGCACAATCAGGCATTGCTGTAATTGATATTTTCTAGACGAAATGTAATTCTTGAATGAACCTAAAGCAATGAAAAGACTAGCGGTCTTTCCATTGCTTTTCCATCTCGATAAACATAAAAGATGCTGTCCACGTGATTAGTACCAGCCCGGTTAAAGCTTCCAGACCGGCTAAGAAACGTATATCACCAGTGGCGACAATGTCACCGAATCCAAGTGTCGTGAAATTTACAAACGAAAAATAGGCACAATCCATCAAACTATTGTCAAAGCGACCAATCAGCGTGCCAAACCCAGCTTGGTTCACCATAAAGTAGTAACCAAAAGCAAATACAAATATTTCAATCACATGCGCAATCAATGCGCCCGAAACACCAATGAGTACGCGTAAACGATGTTGAATAGGAATCTTGGGTGTTATCAATGAAAGCTTGTTCAATGCTTCAAAATGAATTAATACAACAATTGCAACCAGGGCGGCATTTAGTATAAAAGCAGCGATCATTTCAGGCTTTCAAAATTAGTTAAATCAAATCGTGCACACCTAAATCAAATCACGTGCACGAAGTTCCGCCTTGATGTACGCATAGTAGATAGGCGCAGCAACCACACCTACCAAGCCAAACGCTGCTTCCATACACAACATCGCAATCAACAGTTCCCATGCGTTAGCGCGTATCTGGGTGCCGACAATACGTGCATTCAGAAAGTATTCAAATTTATGAATAATTACCAAATAGAGTAAAGAGCCGATAGCAACGCCTAGGGACTGACTCAAACTTACAATGACAATGACCGCATTTGAAATCAAATTGCCAATTACCGGAATCAAGCCCACGATAAAAGTAATGGCGATCATGGTTTTAATCAACGGCAAATGCACCCCGGCCATAGGCAGCACAACGGCAAGGTACATTGCAGTAAAAAAAGTATTCACAGCAGAAATACGGATTTGTGCAAAAACAACGCGGCGAAATGAATCACTGAACAAATTAGCACGCGTAGCCAGCGCACGTGCAAACGGCTTGTAGTGATCAACAGTTACCGCCTCACGCAGTGCGATAATACCGCCGATAATCATGCCGATAATAATATGTACGGTTACACGGCCAGCTTCTTTACCGACCACCTGTAGCTGATCAGCATGCGTACGCAACCAGGTGGTCACCAACTCTTTGAATGCAATCGCATCCGCCGGTAAATGTTCTAATACCCAGCCCGGCAAAATTTTGCGCGAATCCTCCAGTATTTGCGCCATTTTTGCCAACAGCACAGTAATGCTGCCGGCATCTGATCGTAAAAAAGCAACGAGACTGGCACCAGCTAAAGCAAGCAGGCTCACGATAACAAACACCAGAATTCCCACTGCCCAGATTTTTGAATAATTACTTGGCCGCTTGCTTGGAAAACGATGCGCAATATAAGGAGTAATGATATGCACCAGCTGAAATACCAGCAGGCCGGCAATAAGCGCTGGTAGCAGACTGAATTTAACAACAAAAAACAAGGTGAAGGCAGCCAGAATCCAAGCTGATTTTTCATGGATAGTTACCGACCCATGTGCGCTTTTAATCATAAATTATCATTACCTTCTGTTAAATGGGATCTTTGATCCCCTTGTTTAATGTTAAATTGGTTTAATCTGGTTTAATTTTAATTAATTAAATCTATTTAAAAAATTTACAACCTCATGCTTTGGCAAAGTAACTTCTAAATCTACATGCTCGTTAAACGCTTTATTCAAAATACTGCCATTACATTTGCTTAATGCACGGGTCAAAGCATCCATCTGATTATATTGAATTGTAAGCGCTACCGTTTGCATTTCAACAAAGTCACCAACTTTGGCTGCGTCCAACGCTAACTTTGCAGTGCCGCCATAAGCGCGTGCCAGCCCGCCTGTGCCTAAATTAATACCGCCATAATACCGAATCACCGCAACACAGGCATTAATTAGCTCACGCCCCTCAATCAGCTTGAGTACAGGCATACCCGCAGTACCGGAAGGCTCACCTGCATCAGAAAATCGCTGCACAATACCCTGCTCGGTTTTAATACGGAATGCATAAGCCAAGTGGTGCGCATTTTGATGCTGGGTTGCAAATGCACGCAGCGCAGCGCCGACTTCCCGCTCAGTTGTACACTGCACTACCATTGCAATAAAGCGTGATTTATTAATGGTCTGCTCAGCAAACCCGGTCTGTAATATGACTTGCAACTACTTACGTCCGCCTAATATGCTGCCTAAAACACCGCGCACGATCTGGCGCCCTAACTCAGATCCTACCGTACGTGCCACACTTATTGCGGCAGCCTCTAACACACCGTCAGAGCGTCTAGCTGCAGGTTTTTTCTTATCGCTGCTGCCGCCGAATAACCCTCCCCAATCAAAACTGTCATCAGGGTCTTCTTCGGTAGAGGATTCTGCTGCGCGTCCTTTTAATATTTCATAAGCAGATTCACGATCTACAGGCTTCTCATAAAAACTGAAAACATTTGAAGACCTGATCACCTGACTGCGTTCAGCATCAGTTGCGGGGCCGATACGGCCACCCGGCGGGCAGATAAACGTGCGTTCAACCGGAGTAGGTATACCCTTTTCATCCAAGAATGAAACCAAAGCCTCGCCAACACCTAGCTCAGTAATTGCAGTCGCAACATCGAGCCCCGCATTCGCTCTGAAAGTAGTTGCAGCAGATTTAACCGCTTTCTGGTCACGCGGCGTGAAAGCGCGTAAAGCATGCTGTACGCGGTTACCCAACTGCCCTAACACAACATCCGGAATGTCCAATGGGTTCTGACTTACAAAGTAAACACCGACACCTTTAGATCGAATCAAACGCACCACTTGCTCAATTTTCTCTAGCAAAGCTGCCGGCGCATCATTAAATAACAAATGCGCTTCATCAAAGAAAAACACCAGCTTGGGTTTTTCCAGATCGCCAGCCTCAGGTAACTTTTCAAACAACTCCGACAACAGCCACAACAGCAAAGTCGCATAAATACGCGGTGAATTAAAAAGCTTGTCGCTGGCCAGAATATTAATAATGCCGTGACCATTCGCATCAGTCTGCATCAAGTCATCCAGATTCAGTGCAGGCTCACCAAACAGGCGATCCGCACCTTCGGTCTCCAGCTGTAACAATGCGCGCTGAATTGCCCCTGCACTAGCTGCTGAAATATTGCCATACTGCGCTTGATATTGCGCTGCATTTTCTGAAGTATGCTGCATCATGGCGCGCAGATCTTTGAGGTCCAGCAACAGCCAGCCGTTGTCATCGGCAATTTTAAAGATTGCATTCAACACCCCTGCCTGCACATCGTTCAGATTAAGCAATCGGCCTAATAACAATGGGCCCATTTCGGCAATCGTAGTACGAACCGAATGTCCTTTCTCGCCAAACACATCCCAGAACGTCACTGGAGATTTGGCATAACCGAAGTCATTGAGTTCCAATTGCTGAACGCGTGCTTCAATTTTGGCATTGCCGCCGCCTGCCTGCGACATACCGGATAAGTCACCTTTCACATCTGCCATAAATACCGGTACACCGAGCTTTGAAAAGCCTTCTGCTAACGTCTGCAGTGTCACCGTTTTACCTGTGCCGGTTGCCCCGGCGATTAGACCATGACGGTTGGCCATTTTAGGCAGGATGTAACTTGATACTTTGTTGTTTTTAGCGATCAGTATTGGTTCAGACATATAAACTCTCTAAGGTAGTGTTATAGGTTAGTGATATGTTAAGTTAATTATCTTTGCTTATTATTTACATAGCAGGTTTAAAAGTCACCTTTACGCGCCCGGTCCATGATTTCCAGCAACACGGTTTCCAGTTCCTGCGCGGATTTTCTTGCACGTTCAGTCGGGTTTTTAATACTTTTTAAATCATAGGTCGGACGGTCCATGGCAATATAAAGTTTTAATTTATTATTCGCATCCGGTTTTTCATAGATCGCAATACGACACGGGGCAAATACCAGAAATTCCGGATGATCCAGAATGATTTCCGTACCCATACTTAAATTACAGAATGAGCGCACATCTTTCATGCCTTGTGGGTCAACACCGCGCAGTTTCATATGTTCGCCAATAGGAAAGTTCGCCGGATTCACGAAATTAAGACCCTCAGACAGACTTTTCAAGCTATCAATCACATCCTGATAACTTACACCGTCATTCACTGCCAGCTCATAAATTGCCGTACTTGGATCAATCGCCGGCATGCCTGGCCTGACTTTACCGATCATTTCATTGTTAGCAACAGCCACTGATTTATTTGCGGCACATGCCGTGATAGACAGCAGCAGTATTGCCATTACCAGTTTTAGATAAAAGCTCGAATCACTGTAAGTTCGCAGCATGTTTACCATCCTATATATATGATGTTAATTTTAAACGACGGTTAATCACTTATTTTCAACGCAGCGTTCACTGCCGCACGATTAAAATGCGGTGCGATCAGCTCTATAAAGCTATACATATATCCACGTAAAAATGCATCTTTACGCACCCCTAGATAAGTAGTACTGTCTGAGAATAGATGACTGACATCTATTCTGGTTAAATTTGTATCCCGCTCAGGGTCATAAGCCATATTAGCCAGCAAGCCAACACCTAATCCTAAACTGACATAAGTTTTAATCACATCCGCATCGATTGCAGTCAACACAACATTCGGTGTTAATCCGGCATCACTAAATGTCTTGGATACCAGTGTACCGCCGGTAAACGCAAAGTCATAAGTAATGAGAGGATATGAAGCCAGCTTTTCTAAAGTTAAAAGACCACCGGTTACCAGCGGGTGGTCATGCGGTACAACCACACAACGGTTCCAATGATAGCAAGGTAAACATAATAACTCGCTATAGCCGCTAATGGACTCTGTAGCTATACCAATGTCGGCTTCGCCGGAAACGACCTGCTCGGCTACCTGACTAGGATTACCCTGATGGATATTGAGTTTTACCCCCGGATGTTTGGCCATAAACGCTTTTACCGCTGCCGGTAGTTTATAGCGCGCCTGGGTATGGGTAGTAGCAATTGTGAACGTGCCTAACTCCACATCGCTGAATTCATCGCCAACGCGTTTAATGTTTTCAATATCGCGCATCACTTGCGATGCAAGATTGAGAATCTGCTCACCCGGTTCAGTTAGTCCGGTTAAGCGTTTGCCATTACGTTTAAAAATCTGCAGACCGAGCTCTTCTTCTATGAGCTGAATCTGCTTACTGACACCGGGTTGAGACGTGTACAATGCTTCAGCGGCATTGGTGATATTCAAGCCATGTTTTACAACCTCGTGTAAATATCGCAACTGATGCAGCTTCATCATTCCACCCTCTGCGCCACCATCATTCGGCAACACTTATATAATTAAATAATATATATATAGAATAACATATTCTTAAAAAAAACATTTAATCATTGGTATAGTGCGCACCTGAATTAGAAATCAATAACGGATACTCCATATGGAATTTGGTTACATTATTTCCGGCTTTGCTGTAGGTATGCTAGTGGGCATTACAGGGGTTGGCGGCGGCTCTCTGATGACGCCATTACTGGTGTTTCTGTTTGGCTTTAAACCGGCGATTGCTGTTGGCACAGATTTACTCTATGCAGCTATTACCAAAACCGGAGGCGTATTTGTACACCATAACACGCACAAATCTGTAGATTGGCGCGTTGTTATCTGGATGTCTCTGGGCAGCTTACCAGCTGCTGTTGCAACCATATTTTTGATTAAGCATCTAATCAAAATCGAGAAAGATATTACCGGGATTATTACCTTTACATTAGGTGTCGCACTCATACTGACTGCAATTGCAGTATTGATTCGCAGCTATTTGACCCGAAAAAAAATACGTGAAATTGAAGATAGCCTCATCAGCAGCGGCCGTTTCAAGAAAATTCAAATACCTGCAACTATCTTTACTGGCATAATATTGGGTGTGCTGGTCACGATTTCTTCAGTAGGTGCCGGGGCGTTGGGCACGATAGCAATTTTGTTCCTGTACCCTAAAATGAGCACATTAAAAGTCGTAGGTACCGACTTGGCGCATGCAATTCCTTTAACAGCCGTCGCAGGTTTTGGTCACTGGTCATTAGGCCACGTGGACTTCGCATTACTAGGTACATTACTTATCGGTTCGCTGCCCGGCATTTGGGTAGGCAGTCATTTAAGTGTAAAAATTCCGGAAAAAGTGTTACGCCCTTTGTTGGCAGCATTACTACTGATTATTGGTTTGAAGTTTGTTTTTGTTTAACGAAATTTAGTTTAAAGAAGTCTTAATACACATGTATAAATATGATGAAATAGATCAGCAGATTGTTGATGAGCGCGTAACCCAATATCGCGACCAAGTACGCCGTTACTTGGCAGGTGAACTATCTGAGGATGAGTTCCGCCCTTTGCGTCTGCAAAATGGCTTGTATATTCAGCGCCATGCGCCTATGCTGCGTATTGCTGTGCCTTACGGCATGCTCTCGAGCAAACAATTACGCAAATTAGGCGATATTGCAAAAAAATTCGACAAAGGCTATGGCCATTTCAGTACACGCCAGAACTTACAGCTCAACTGGCCAAAACTGGAAGACACACCAGATATTCTGGCTGAACTTGCTACCGTTGAAATGCATGCCATTCAAACATCTGGTAATTGCATCCGCAATATTACAACTGATCAATTCGTCGGCATTGCGCCAGATGAAGTGATTGACCCACGTGCTATCGCAGAAATCATGCGCCAGTGGAGTACTTTCCATCCTGAATTCGCATTGCTGCCACGCAAATTCAAAATTGCAGTTTCCGGCACGCAGCAAGACCGTGCGATTGTGCAGGCACATGACATCGGCCTGGAATTCTACCGTGATGCAAACAATCAAGTTGCAATCAAGGTTTGGGTTGGCGGCGGCTTGGGTCGTACACCAATCTTAGGCTCAGTCATCCGTGAACATCTGGACTGGCAGCATGCCCTCACCTACTGCGAAGCGATTATCCGTGTATACAACCTGCATGGCCGTCGTGACAACATGTACAAAGCGCGCATCAAAATTCTATCAAAGGCGATAGGCATCAATGAATTCCGCAATCAGGTAGAAGCTGAATGGACGCACCTCAAGGACGGCCCTAACACGATTACCGAAACTGAGTTGGCACGTGTTTCCAAGCATTTTGAAGCAATGCCTTATGAGGCCCTGCCGGATCAGGACGCTGGTTTTGATGTTGCGGTTGCAAGTAACCCAGCCTTTGCGGCATGGGTGAAACGCAGCATACATCCGCACAAGCAGCCAGGTTATCGCGCAGTAACGCTTTCACTTAAACCGCACGGCCAAGCACCTGGCGACATCACGTCTGAACAGATGTGGGCAGTTGCCGATCTGGCTGATCAATACAGCTTCGGTGAGTTACGTTCTTCACACGAACAGAATCTGATTCTGGCTGATGTGAAGTTAAGTGATTTATACGCCGTATGGGAAAAAGCAAAAGCCAATGGTCTGGCAACGCCGAATATCGGTTTACTGACAGATATCATCTGCTGCCCGGGCGGTGACTTCTGCTCATTGGCCAATGCCAAGAGCATTCCGATTGCCAAAGCAATTCAAATGCAATTTGATGATCTTGATTACCTGCATGACATCGGTGACATTGAGCTCAATATCTCAGGCTGCATGAATGCCTGCGGCCACCACCACGTTGGTCATATCGGTATTCTTGGTGTAGATAAAGATGGTTCTGAATGGTATCAGGTCACTATCGGCGGCAAACAAGGTAATGATGCCAGCATAGGTAGCGTCATCGGGCCATCATTCTCCGCTGAAGAAATGCCAGGCATGGTGCAGAAACTGATTGAGGTTTACATTAAAGAACGTACTCCTGAAGAGCGTTTCATCGACACCGTTCGCCGCATTGGCGCTGTACCTTTCAAAAAACATGTTTATGCAAAAGATGAGGTGTCAGCATGAACAATTTAGTTAAAATCGAAAATGGCACCGCCGCTATTGCAAATGATGACTGGACATTGGTTCAGCTTCCGGCAACTCAGGTTGAAGAGCGCATACAGGCAGGTAAAGTTGTTTTATTCAAACTTACCGGTGAAAGCACCGTAACAGAACAGCAGATTGCAGATACAGACATTCCCGCAAGCGGTAAAATTATCGTTCCTTTGAGCGTATATGTTGAGCGCAATAACGAACTGGCAAGCCGCATCGCGCAAGGTGAAGTAGGCGTATGGCTAGCCACACACGAACTGCTTGAATACTTGATACAGCAACAAGCTGATTTGAACGTATTACCTATCATCGCTGTGTTCGTTGAGCGTTTCGCTGACGGTCGTATTTTCTCACTAGGTACGCTGCTGCGTACTCGCTATGGCTTTAAAAACGAATTGCGTGCGTTTGGTGACGTATTGCGCGACCAGCTTTTCTTCCTGAAGCGCAGCGGCTATAACAGCTTTGTGATCCGTCAGGATCGTTCCGCACAAGAAGCGATTGCCAGCCTGAATGACTTCAGCAAGCCATATCAAGGTGCGGTAGACGAACCTCAACCTGTATTCAGACGTTACAACCGAGGTATTTGATGGCTACTGACATTGATTTAGGCCAGGTTGTCATGCTAAAACCTGGTGCGAACAACCCGGCAACCAAGCCTGCTTTAACTGACGAATTAGTCGCCAGCGTTAATCGCAAGGCAGATGAAGTTCATGCCTTACTCAGTGCTGCTGCCAGCGAGTTCGGTGCCGGCAAGATCACTTTTGCCAACAGCTTTGGTGCGGAAGATATGGTACTGACCGATATCATCCTGAATCATGCGGCTAAAGACAGTGCATTAAGTATAGAGATTTTTTCGTTGGATACCGGCCGTCTGCCAGTAGAGACCTATGACCTGATGGCGGCGACAGAAAAACATTACAATACGAAACTTAAAGTGTTTTTCCCAAGTGCTGACAAAGTTGAGACTTACGTTAATACAAATGGCATTAATGCCTTTTATGAGTCCATCGATTTGCGTAAAGCCTGCTGCTATATGCGTAAAGTCGAGCCATTACAGCGCGCACTTAAAGGCAAGAAAGCATGGATTACCGGTATGCGTGCAGAACAGTCTGCAACGCGTGTAAATTTACCTGTGCGTGAATTTGACAGCGGCAATCAGCTGGAGAAATTCAATCCGCTAAGCGATTGGACAGAAAAAGAAGTCTGGGCTTATATTCGCCTGCACGAAGTACCGTACAATAGACTGCATGACCAGTTTTACCCGAGCATAGGCTGTGCGCCCTGCACACGTCCAGTAGCAATGGGTGAGGATGTTCGTGCCGGTCGCTGGTGGTGGGAAGACCCAAACAGCAAAGAATGCGGACTGCACGTTAAGAAGTAATTTAATAAGTAATAATTTAAAAATTTATTGGCATTTTCTGTGATTACACAGATATTGAAGTACACAACATGACGACAACTAAGAAACCTTTATCCCATTTAGACTGGCTCGAATCCGAAGCGATTTACATCCTGCGCGAAGTTGCAGGCCAATGTTCAAACCCGGTGCTGTTATTTTCAGGCGGCAAAGATTCACTCTGTATTTTACGTCTGGCGGAAAAAGCATTCCGTCCCGGTAAATTTCCGTTTCCATTGATGCACATCGACACCGGTCATAACTACAAGGAAGTGATTGATTTCCGTGACCAACGTGCTGCAGAGCTCGGCGAGCGCCTGATTGTGCGTTCTGTTGAAGATTCAATGAAACGCGGCACTGTCGTGCTTAAATCACCGGATGAACCACGCAATAAACACCAGTCAGTCACTTTGCTTGAGTCAATTGAAGAATTTGGTTTCGACTGCTGTATCGGCGGTGCCCGTCGCGATGAAGAAAAAGCCCGCGCCAAAGAACGTATCATGAGCTTCCGTGATGAGTTCGGCCAATGGGATCCTAAAAATCAGCGTCCGGAACTTTGGGATCTCTACAACGCGCGTTCACATAAAGGTGAAAACATCCGTGCTTTCCCGATCTCGAACTGGACAGAAATGGACGTTTGGCAGTATATCGAGCGTGAAAAACTAGAGTTACCAAGCATATACTTCGCGCATCAGCGTGATGTCGTGATGCGCGGTGGCGCTATCGTGCCGATTAATGTACCGCTGACAAATGGCGAGGTCATTAACCCACCTAAAGCCGGTGAAGAAGTGATTAACATGCAAGTGCGTTTCAGAACCGTTGGCGATATTACCTGTACAGCACCGGTAATCAGTAACGCTGATAACGTATCCAAGATCGTACTGGAAACTGCAACTACAACCATTACCGAGCGTGGTGCAACGCGCCTGGATGACCAGACTTCAGATGCCTCTATGGAACAACGCAAAAAAGAAGGTTACTTCTAAAAAATACTACCTAAATCAATTTATTGAGCACATTGCCGCGTTACGCGACACTTCGCACGATTACTCAATAAGCCGCTTTATCTAGCATTTTTGATAATTTGAAAACTAAATATATGAATACACAACACAACGACTCCAACCATAACGATAGTCTTTTGCGCTTCATGACTTGCGGTAGCGTAGATGATGGCAAAAGCACTTTAATCGGCCGTTTGCTTTTTGACACCAAAACGATTCTGGCGGATACGCTCTCGCAAATTGAGCGTACATCACAAAAACGCGGTATGGAAGCAGTTGACCTGTCATTACTGACAGATGGCTTGCAAGCTGAGCGTGAGCAAGGTATTACCATTGACGTAGCTTACCGCTATTTCAGCACCGGCACTCGTAAGTACATCATTGCGGATGCACCTGGCCATGAGCAATACACACGCAACATGGTGACAGCGGCTTCTACAGCAAACCTGGCGATTATTCTGATTGATGCGCGTAAAGGTGTATTGACGCAGACACGTCGCCATAGCTATCTGGCGCACCTGGTCGGCATTCCACACATCGTAGTGGCTGTGAACAAAATGGATCTGATTAACTATGATCAGGCGGCCTATGACAAAATCTGTGCTGATTACCTGGCTTTCGCAAACGAAATCGGTTTAGCACAAAGCAAAATCGCAGCCGGTAACGATATCAGCTTCATACCGATGTCTGCACTGAACGGTGACATGCTGGTAGACCGCCTGGACAATATGCCTTGGTATACAGGCCAAACCATGCTGGAAAAACTGGAAGCTGCACCTACAGCTCATTCTGAACACGCAGAACCATTCCGTTTCCCGGTACAGTTCGTATGCCGTCCACACGCTTCAGATAATCATGATCTTCATGACTTCCGCGGCTTTATGGGTCGTATTGAATCAGGCGAGATCGCCGTGGGTGATGCAGTGACAGTATTGCCAAATGGCTATACTTCAAAAGTTAAAGCGATTCAATTAGGTGAAGAAAAACTGCAATCTGCTACCACAGAACAAAGTATCACTTTATTGCTGGAAGATGAAATCGACACTTCGCGCGGTGACATGATTGTGAAATCAAGCGATGTAAAAGAACCGGTAAAACAAATTGAAGCTTTTGTATGCTGGTTATCAGAAACACCAATGTCGACTGCACGTACCTATATCGTGCGCCACACCACGCGTGAATCTAAAGCCAAGGTTGGCACCATTAGCTACAAGGTAGATGTAAACACGCTGGAACAGCAGGCAACTGCTGACCTTAAAATGAATGATATCGCTCGCATCAGCTTCAAACTGGCGCAGCCACTAATGGTTGATAGCTATGCTGATAACCGCAGTACCGGTGCTTTTATCATTATTGATGAATCGACTAACAACACGGTAGGCGCCGGCATGATTGTTTAATGATTTCATATAAAAACTCCACATTGACTGCGTTGCGCTCGCTTGCCGTACCGAAAATGTACTGTCTACGCTCACGCGCCTTGTCACTGCGGTTTTTTATATGAAATAAGAGAAGAAAATTAACAAGATTTCTTATAAAATAACGTTTTAGCTATTAAAGCTGTAAAGGATTAAAAATGACTTATGTCGTCACCGAAAATTGCATTCAATGTAAATTCACTGATTGCGTTGATGTATGCCCAGTTGATTGCTTTGTAGAAGGCCCTAACTTTTTAGCAATTAACCCGGACGAGTGTATCGATTGCACATTATGTGTTGCAGAATGCCCGGCAGAAGCCATCTTTGCAGAAGATGACGTACCGGAAGACCAGCAGGACTTTATTGCACTGAATGCGCGTCTGGCAAAAATATGGCCAGTGATTACTTCTCGTAAAGAAGCGCTGGAAGATGCTGATGCAATGAATGGTGTTCCAGAAAAACGCGATTTACTGATCGAGTAAATATAAGCTAGATCAAACCCAAAGGAGGCTTCTGCCTCCTTTAATTTTTTGATCTAACACTTTGCATAAACAAATGACCGCTCCACTCAAATACCTGCAGCATTATTCTGTAACACTGCAAGATAAGATCAGGCAGCTGCACGATCAAAATCAGCTTGGCGACTATATTGCGCAACGCTACCCGCAGTCGCACAGCGTTCAGACTGATAAAGCATTGTATGAATACAGCTCTGAAATAAAGCAGGCTTACCTGCGCAATGCGCCGCTACTGGACAAGGTGCATTACGACAATAGATTAAGCATAGAACATCATGCGCTGGGTCTTAACACTGCGATATCACGTATACAGGGCGGCAAGCTGAAAGCAAAAAAAGAAATCCGCATTTCTTCGTTTTTCAAAGAAACCCCGGCCGAATTTCTACGCATGATCGTCGTGCATGAACTGGCTCATCTTAAAGAGCGTAACCACGATAAAGCGTTTTACCAGTTATGCCAATACATGGAACCCAACTACCACCAGTATGAGTTTGACTGCCGGGTTTACCTGTTTTGGAAAAGCAATAATAAAATCACGACTGGCTAGCCCAGAGCTTGCTTTTGCGTATCATGAGCCAACCGATCAACAGATAACAAGCCATCGCGATAGCAAGCCCTGAAGGCGCATACCAGACCAGCGGCACTATCAGGCCAGCCGATACGGTAGACAGCAGCATTTGTATAAAAGCCTGCCCGGAAGCTGCAGTGCCGCGGATTTTAGGATGACGATCTAATGCTGCGAGCGAGAGTATCGGCATCGCCAGTGCCATGCCTACATTAAATAATGCAATTGGGGCAATGTTATAAACCGGCTCGGTCGGCAGCATAAAACAAACCAGCAAGTTCAGTATGACCATCAGAAACATCCACCAATAAGCCGCTTTAATGACTTTGCTTTGCGCATACCTACCAGCTGCACGCTTAGCCATATAAGAACCCAGTACCATGCCGCACACGGTTGGAATAAACATCCAGCCGAACTGATGATCACCTAGACCCAGATGTTTTACGAGAAATATCGGACTCGCTAACACGTACACAAAGAAGCCGGCAAAATTAGCGCCCAAGGCAAACACCACATAATTGAATTCTTTATCGCCAAAAATTACACGGTAATCTTTAATCACCTGCTTAGCTGATAGTGGCACACGCTTACCTGCCGGCATAGTTTCAGGCAAATAACGCATCGCTGCCAGCAGGCTGACACCTGAGTACAAGGCGAGAAATATAAAAATCGCCTGCCAGTGGATGCCCAATAACAACCCGCCAATGATTGGCGCTACAGCAGGCGCAATGCCAAACAACATCTGTACCGTCGCCATGACACGCTGCGCTTGCGGGCCTGCAAACAGGTCACGCACCATCGCCCTTGCAACTACGTTACCGGCACCGCCTGACAGCCCCTGTAATGCGCGAAAGAACCATAATGTTTCAATATTAGTTGCAAACGCACAGCCAATCGACGCAATGACAAAAACACCCAAGCCCCACTTGATGGCGGAAATACGCCCTATTGAATCAGAAATGGCACCATGCCATAGCGTCATGAGCGCATAAGGCAATAGATAAAACGTAAGACTCTGCTGCAACTGTAATGATGTTGCCTGAAAGTCATTTTCCAGAACCGGAAACGCAGGCAAATAGGTATCAATCGCAAACGGTGCCAGTGCAGCCAGACTCGCAAGGACGACAGATAAAAACAATGGTGATGTTTGGCTTTTCAAAATGTTTTCTCAAATAAAAAACGCGCTACAGACATATCAGCAGCGCGTTCAATTTAACCATAACTTATTAGTGTATGGTTAACCTAAGTAATAAATTATGGCAGTGCGTGGAACTCATCTGTGAGCTCTTTAAGCTCACCTGCAATAATTCTCTTAGAGTTTTTATCGTTACGGAACAAAATCGGCTGTGCCGCAATGACCGGGTTCTGCGCATCTTCAATCGCTTTTTCAATCAAGTGATGGTGCGGTGATTTACTGCATACCGGGTCGGCCGCTTCAGCATCGCCTGTGAGCAGGAATGACTGGCAACGGCAGCCGCCTAGGTCATTTGCTTTCTCGGAACAACTGCGACAAGGTTCTTTCATCCAGTCGTCACCGCGATATTTGTTGAATGCCGGTGAATCTTTCCAGCTCCAGCCCAGATCTGTGTCTTTTACGTTCGGGAACTTCATGTTTGGCAGAACACGTGCTGAGTGACATGGCAATACATCGCCATTGGCAGTTACGATCATGAACACTTCACCCCAGCCGTTCATGCATTTTTTCGGGCGATCAGAGAAGTAATCCGGAACTACGAAGAAAATCTTCATCTTGCTGCCAGACTTTTCCCTGAACTCGTTGGTGATGCGTTCAGCCTCTTCAACCTGCTCTCGGGTTGGCATTAACTGGCTGCGATTGACTAATGACCAGCCATAATATTGTGTATTTGCCAGCTCTATATACTCTGCTCCAAGTGCATCAGCCATTTCAAGAATTTCTTTCATATGGCCAATGTTGTAACGGTGTATCACCACATTGAGCACCATTGGGTAACCATGACCTTTGATCATAGCTGCTACTTTTTTCTTCAACTCGAATGTTTTGGTATTGGTGATGAAATTGTTAATCTCCTCAGTAATATCGTGCATTGAAAGCTGAATATGATCTAAGCCACCATCCTTGAAAGCCTGAATGCGCTTCTCGGTTAAACCGACACCGGAAGTAATCAGGTTGCTGTAATAACCCAGCTTCTTCGCTTCAATTACAATATCTTCAATATCATCGCGCAGCAGTGGTTCACCACCTGAAATTCCCAACTGAATTGCACCCAATTTACGTGCATCGCGCAATGCCTGTATCCATTGCTCAGTGGTGAGCTCATTTTGTGTATGCTTATCGTAATCAGTAGGGTTGTAACAAAATGCACAATGCAGCGGGCAACGATATGTCACCTCAGCTAGCAACCACAAAGGTTGTGTCCGTTATTGGTAGCGGCATGCACAGTTTTTTGTACTACTGATTCACCTAAAGAGGCTTGTGTCATTTTGTTACTCCTAAACTCGCAGGATTTTATCCCTCTGTATTACTAATTTTTACTAAACTTTACGCAGCCAGCCCTTGCTGACCGCGAGTTCAAACATGCCGATAATGTCACTTTCAATATCATCAGCATCAGGAAATGTAGCTTTCAAATCTGCCACAATATCCCCTACTGTTGCCTTGCCATCTACGCGCTTTAATACTTCTCCGGCGCCTCCATGTAGTTTGACCATGCCTTCAGGGAAAAGTATCACATAACTATTCTGGGCTTCTTCCCACTGAAAACGGTGGTGATGAGAAAGTGCGTAAATGTCAGGGTGTTGTATTTGAATATCCATAATGATTATTCTTAGCTCACGTTCATGACAGGCTGGCGTAGGTAATCACGGCCTTCAACTTTGATATCTGCAGATTGCAGCATAATCGCATCAGCCATCACCCACAACACGTCCAGCTTGAATTGCAGAATTTCCAGAGCGCGCATTTGCATTTCACGGCTTTGTCCAAAGTAATCCAGCGTCACTTGCAGGCCTTGCTCAACATCACGGCGCGCTTGTGTCAGACGATTTTTGAAGTATTGCATACCTTCCGGATTAATCCATGGATACATATCAGGCCATGAATCAATGCGCTGTTGATGAATGTGTGGCGCAAACAGCTCTGTCAGGCTAGAACATACAGACTCTTGCCAAGGACGTTGTTTTGCAAAGTTGATATAGGCATCCACTGCAAATTTAGTGCCTGGCGCAACTAGCTTCAAAGACATCACTTCTTCACGCGTCAAACCTACAGCATGACCTAAATGGATCCATGCTTCGATACCACCCTCACCGCCTTCGGCGATCTGGCCGCTGCCATCGTGATCGAAAATACGTTGAATCCAGCCGCGACGCAATTCACGGTCAGGACAATTTGAAAGAATCGCTGCATCCTTCATCGGGATAGCAATCTGATAATAATAACGGTTTGCTACCCAAGCCTGCATTTGCTGTTGTGATAATTTACCCTCATACATCAGTACATGAATTGGGTGGTAAATATGATAACCCTTACCTTTTTCACGTAATTTAGCTTCAAACTCTTCTTTGCTCCATGGTGCCAATTTTTCAGTCATTTTGTTTTTCCTTTAATTAAAAATTCAAAGCTCTATATGATTCAACGAGATTTGAGTTTTTTATAAAATAATGTCCATACCATCATAGGCGACTTCAATTTTGTGTTCAGTCAAAATTGCACGCTCGGCAGAATCTTCACGCAAAATAGGGTTGGTATTGTTGATGTGTATCAAAACTTTGCGCACATCACCGAATTTATCCAGATCCTCAATCATGCCCTTTGGCCCTGATTGTGGGTTGTGACCAATACTGCGTGCAGTTTTTGTCATCAAGCCTAAATCAAGCATCTCGGTATCGGTCCAGAATGTACCGTCGACCATAATGCAATCCGCTTGATTCATGAGTTCTGGAAGATGTGGCTCAATTTCAGCCAAACCCGGTGAGTACCAGCATTTTTTACCGGTACTGATTTCTTCAATCAATACACCGATCGTGTCACCTGGCTGCGGATTATTGCGGTGTGGTGAGTACGGTGGTGCAGCACTCTTCAATGCAACTGTCGTGAATTTAAGATTAGGGACATTCGGGATAGTGAAGCTGGCTTTACCGTCAATTGGCACATCATGGTGATTAATACCGCAGTAATGTCCCAATATATTCAAGATTTGATTACCACTGGTTAAATCACCATACACGGCTTCAGTACAGTAGATTTCACGCTTGACGGTACCTTCGCGCAACATGTACAAACCTGTGGTGTGGTCAATCTGCGCATCAATCAGTACAATTGCCTGAATACCGGTATCGCGCACTGCACGACCCGGCTGCAATGGCGCAAAGTCCTGTATTTGCTGTAACACATCAGGTGATGCGTTGAACAAGACCCAGTTAACACCATCACCACTCACGCAGATTGATGATTGTGTACGTTTGGTTGCCTTTATCGTACCTTTACGTAAACCATCACAATTAAAACAGTTACAGTTCCACTGCGGAAAACCACCACCGGCCCCTGCGCCTAATACATGTATATGCATATCAATCTACAATTCTTTAAAAACAGTTGTTTAACATTTAATATTTTATAAAAAACCAACTAGATCATTATGATAATTAGCTTTTTATAAAACAAAGCTCTCTCATTTAAGTAGCAGAGCCTTTTATAAAAAAAGGCTGTCTTGCGGCAGCCTTTTTTTCAATTAACGTATGCGCTAATTATTTGTTCATTACGTACATTGTTACTTCAAAGCCAAAACGCATTTCTGTAGCAGCTGGTTTAGTCCACATAATAAAATTCCTTAAAGTTAATTGTTAGTTTGTTTTTCGCGGCAACTAATTCGTTACAACGTGAGAAGCATTGTGCGCCTTGTTAGCAATCTGCAACACTGAGAAGTTACGGAATAAGTACTAAGTAAATTCATGATGCCTAGACCGTAAAATCATTACTGGCAGGGGCGCTGCCGAAGACTTTAGGCCTGGTTTTTAGCTTCTGTTACGATTTCTTCTAATGCAGACAAGAACTTAGCGTTCTCAGAAAATAAACCGACACTCACTCTCAGGTACTCGGGCATTTCATAATTGGCAACAGGCCGCACAATGATGCCTTTTTGCAGCAATTTCTGGTTATAGCTTGCTGCGTCGCCTACTTTAACGCTGATAAAATTCGCGAAAGATGGAATGTATTCCAGACCCAGCTTATCAAAACCCTGCTTTAATTGCGCCATACCAGCCTGATTCAGTGCATAAGTGCGTTCTACAAAATCATCATCTGCCAACGAAGCAACAGCTGCAGCTTGTGCAATGCTATTCACGTTAAATGGCTGACGCACACGGTTCATCATATCGGCAATATCAGCGTGACATAAGCCAAACCCGATACGCAGCCCGGCAAGACCATAAGCCTTGGATAAAGTGCGTGAAATGATTAAGTTATGAAACTCCGGTAACCATTGAATCGCTTCAGATTTAAGAGCCGCTGGCAAATACTCATCATAAGCCTCATCCAGTACGACCAATATGTTTTTAGGCACCTGTTTCAGGAAAACATAAAGCTCGTCTTTACCTAATAATGTCCCTGTCGGGTTATTAGGATTAGCAATAAAAATCATGTGCGTATTGGCTGTAATGGCTTTGAGCATTGCATCCAGATCATGGCCATAATTTTTTGCCGGCACTACGACACCCGTCGCGCCCATAGCCTGCGTTACCAGCGGATAAACTGCAAATGCGTGCTGAGAGTGGATGGTTTCGCTGTCATTGGTCAAAAAAGCGCGCGCTGCAAGCTCCAGAATATCGTTAGAGCCATTGCCAAATACAATCTGGTTATGTGCCACATTAAATTTTTTGCTCACCGCATCGCGCAGCAAAAAGCTGTTGCCATCAGGATAACGCGCAATATCAAGAATCGCTTCCTGTATTGCGTATTCAGCTTTAGGGCTGATGCCTAACGGGTTTTCATTGGAAGCCAGCTTGACGATATCTTCTACCTGCAGCCCCATTTCACGGGCAAGTTCAGTGATAGGTTTACCGCCTTGATAGGGCGCGATGTTGCGAATATAGGCTGGTGCTTGAATAGTCATATTGAAAATCAGTATGTAATTGGTAGTTAAACTTGAAACGCTTTTGCGGTGTTATATGACTGCGACAGGATACGAACCTAAATGTTTCAGATACGATGCACGGCCTTCAATTTCCTTGATTGCCGCGGCTACATGTGTGCTGTGCGCATGACCCTCAATATCCACGTAAAACACATACTCCCACATGCCGACTTTTGATGGGCGTGACTCAAGCTTGGTCATGCTCACGCCATGCTCGGCTAGCGGTGTCAGCAGCCCAAGAATCGCGCCTGGCTGATTTTTGGTAGCCATCACCAGCGAGGTTTTGTCTTGACCTGATGGCGCAACATCGTGACTTGAAATCACTAAAAAGCGCGTGGTATTTTTAGGATCGTCTTCTATATTCTCTGCGAGCACATTTAAATTAAACAACTCCGCTGCACGCTTGCTGGCAATTGCTGCCACCGGAGTATTTTCAGTAGTCACCAGATCATGTGCCATCTGTGCAGCAAGCGCGTTACTCACTACAGCCTCACGCGTTACATTAGGCATTACGCGGTTAAGCCACTCATGGCACTGCGAAAGCGATTGCGCATGAGAAAAGATATGCGTAATTTTACTCAGATCAGTTTGCGCAGACAGCAAGCAATGATGAATTGGAATCGTCACCTCACCGCAAATCTTCAACGGACTGCTCAACAATAAATCCAGTGTCAAACCAACGGCACCTTCATTAGAATTTTCTACCGGAACGATGCCGTAATCCGCCTGGCCTGACTCTACAGTACGAAACACTTCATCAATTGAGCCGCAGACAACAGCGCTTCGGCCCTGCCCAAACTGCTTAAGCGCAGCCTCTTCGCTATAAGTGCCTAATGGGCCGAGGAACGCTACGGTGAGCTCTTTTTCCAGCGCGCGGCAGTTAGACATAATACTGCGGAAAATATTGGTCACTGCTTCAGCCGGCAACGGACCATTATTATGCTCCATTAAACGCCTGAGTACCTGGGCCTCACGTTCCGGACGATAAATGACGCCATCATCCTTGAGTTCTCCGATGTGGCGGGCATGGCTGGCCCTATCATTGACGAGTTTAAGTATCTGCTCATCAATAGCATCAATTTGATCACGGTGCTGCTTCAGTTTGTTTGATGGCTGTAAGTCTGACATGGTTAGTGTGCGCTTTCAAAGGCTTTCATATAGCTGACCAAGGCTTGCACGCCCTCAATCGGCATCGCATTATAAATAGACGCGCGCATGCCACCTACCATACGGTGACCTTTCAGCTGCAGCAGGCCATTCGCTTCGGCACCCTTCAGGAACGCATCGTTTAACGACTCATCTTTGAGGAAAAAAGGAATATTCATACGTGAACGGTTGTTAATCGCAACATTGTTCATATAAAAATCAGTACTATCGATATAGTCATAAAGTAAATTTGCCTTGGCAATATTTACTTTCTCGATCGCGGCTACGCCGCCCTGCTCCAGCAGCCACTCGAATACCAGGCCAGCGATGTAAATACTGTAAGTAGGCGGCGTATTAATCATGGACTGATTTTCAGCCTGCGTTTTCCAGTTGAATACTGCCGGCGTCAAAGGCGATGCTTTACCCAGCAGATCTTCACGCACAATGACGATACACAAACCTGCGGGGCCAATATTTTTCTGAGCACCGCCGTAAATAACACCGTACTGACTTACATCAATCGGTCTGGACAAGATGTGTGATGACATATCAGCTACAATCGGCACATCACCAGCGTCAGGCAAACCATCAAACTCAACGCCGTTAATGGTTTCATTGGTACAGATATGTAGATACTGTGCGTTTTTATTTAATTTCCAGCTATCAAACGCCGGCACATGCGTAAACTTTTCAGCTTCGCTGCTTGCAACTACATTAATCTTGCCATAAGCATTCGCATCTTCAACGCTGCGTTTAGACCATGAGCCAGTGACTACATAATCCGCCTCACCGCCATTGAGCAGATTCATCGGAATCACGGCATTCTCGGCAATCGCGCCACCTTGCAAAAACAGAACTTTGTAGTTCTGTGGAATATTCAACAAGGTGCGTAAATCTGCCTCGGTTTTGCCCAGAATACTGGTAAATTCCTTACCGCGATGAGACATTTCCATCACACTCATACCGGAACCATGCCAATCCAGCATCTCTGCCTGCGCACGTTGCAGAACCGGTTTTGGCAATACAGCAGGACCCGCCGAGAAATTATAAATTTGTGTCATTTATTACTTAAACCTTATTTTTAATTACAGATAAGTTTAGAAAATCAAAATCACTTATTGATCTTGCTGCTCTGTACCATCGACAGCAGCATCATCTGCACCGTCTTCTGCAATACCGTCAATAACATCTTCAGCGCTCTCATCATCATCTGTTTCAACTATTTTTTCGATGCCAGAAAGTTTTTCGCCTTCACCCAGGTTAATCAGCGTTACACCTTGCGTTGCACGGCCTAATTCACGAATCTCTTTCACACGCGTACGAATCAACACGCCGCCCGTAGTAATCAGCATGATTTCATCTTCATCATTAACGAGTTTAGCTGCCACTACCAAGCCATTACGCTCACTTACCGCAATTGCTTTAACGCCTTGCGTACCACGTCCGGAATGGCGGAAATCTGCCAATACTGTACGTTTTCCATAGCCGTTTTCAGTAGCAACCAGCACCGTTTGCTGATCATTTTCAGCAATCAGCAATGACAGAACCTGCTGTTCCGGTGCGAGTTTCATACCGCGTACACCACGTGTGGCGCGACCCATTTCACGTACTTCTTCTTCGTCAAACCAAACTGCTTTGCCGCCGTTAGAAACCAGAATAATGTCATCGCTACCGTTAGTAATTTCCGCACCAATCAGGTAATCGCCTTCATCCAGATTAATCGCAATAATGCCGGATTTACGCGGGTTGGCAAATTCTGTCAACGCAGTTTTCTTAACGGTACCCAATGAAGTCGCCATAAAGATAAAGCGATTTTCATCAAACTCTTTCACAGAAAGAATGGCGTTGATTTTCTCGCCTTCTTCTAACGGGAACAAGTTAATGATAGGTTTGCCACGACTAGTGCGGCTACCTTGTGGCACTTCGTAGACTTTAAGCCAATAGACACGGCCGCGGCTAGAGAAGCACAGGATGTAATCATGGGTATTAGCCACGAACATCTTATCGATGAAGTCATCTTCCTTGGTTGCTGCGGCCTGTTTGCCACGACCACCACGTTTTTGTGAACGGTACTCATCCAGCGGCTGTGACTTGATATAACCGGTATGTGACAATGTCACCACCACGTCTTGCGGTGTAATCAAGTCTTCTAGCGACAGATCCTGCGCATTGGCTACGATTTCACTACGGCGTTTATCACCGAACTGCCTTCTGATTTCAGTCAGCTCGTCACTGATAATGGTAGTAACGCGTGATGCATTGGCTAAAATATCCAGCAAGTCTGCAATCACATCCATGACTTCTTTATATTCATTAACAATCTTATCCTGCTCAAGGCCAGTCAGGCGTTGTAAGCGCATTTGCAGAATTTCCTGCGCCTGTACATCACTCAGTTTGTAACCGTTAGGCGTTAAACCAAAGTCAACACTCAAGCCATCCGGACGTGCAGCTTCCATCGCAGCACGTCGCAACATTTCTTCAACCACTGGTGAATTCCATGCCTTGGCCATCAGGTCTTTTTTAGCTTCTGGCGGTGTTGGTGCGGCTTTGATAATTGCAATCATCTCATCGACGTTTGCAAGCGCCACAGCCAGACCTTCCAGCACATGGCCACGTTCACGCGCTTTACGCAGTTCAAATACGGTACGACGTGTAACGACTTCACGGCGATGTCTCAGGAATGCTTCCAGCATCTGCTTGAGGTTAAGCAAGCGCGGCTGGCCATCGAGCAAGGCCACCATGTTCATACCAAACGTGTCTTGCAGCTGGGTTTGCTTATAGAGGTTATTCAGCACGACTTCCGGCACTTCGCCGCGTTTGAGTTCAATCACTACGCGCATACCTGATTTATCAGATTCATCGCGCAGATCAGAAATACCGTCAATTTTCTTCTCGTTAACTAGCTCGGCGATTTTCTCAATCAGCGTTTTCTTGTTCACCTGGTACGGAAGCTCGTCAATAATAATAGACTGACGGCCACCAGCTTTATCCATGTCTTCAAAGTGGGTGCGACCACGCATCACTACACGGCCACGGCCGGTACGATAACCCTCTTTCACGCCGACAGTACCGTAAATAATACCTGCGGTCGGGAAGTCAGGCGCCGGCACCAGCTCAATCAGCTCATCAACCGTTGTTTCAGGATTTTTAAGCAGCGCAAAACAGGCATCCAGCACTTCGTTGATATTGTGTGGCGGAATATTGGTAGCCATACCTACCGCAATACCAGAACTGCCATTAATCAGCAGGTTAGGGATACGCGCCGGCATGATGAATGGTTCATGTTCAGAACCATCATAGTTAGGGCCGAAATCAACAGTTTCTTTATCAATATCTGCTAATAATTCATGTGCGATTTTCGCCATACGGATTTCGGTATAACGCATCGCCGCAGCATTGTCGCCATCTACAGAACCGAAGTTACCCTGGCCATCTACCAGCATATAGCGCAAGGAGAAGTCCTGCGCCATACGCACGATCGTGTCATAAACAGCTGTATCACCGTGCGGATGGTATTTACCGATTACATCGCCGACAATACGTGCGGACTTTTTGTAAGGTTTATTGTAATCATTTGATAACTCATGCATCGCAAATAAAACACGACGGTGTACCGGCTTTAAACCGTCGCGCACATCTGGTCTCATCGCATAATCAAGGTAAGACCGACGCATTTCATCTTCTAAACTAATCGGTAGGGTTTCTTTAGCGAATTGATCCATATTTCGACTGACTTTTAATGGTTTTTATATGAGGCAAATTTTAGCATGATTAGCGCGTAAATTAACGGTTTTGAGCATAGTTTTAGCATTGTTTATGGCGTAAAAAAATCAGGATAAAGTTACCCTGATTTTTTAATGTAGTGCGTTACAAATAACTAGCAAATAAAGACGTGATTTATAGGCTTAACTACCTATTTAGTCAGCAGCGCTAAATCAGCTTTCAAATCCTCAATATGCTCTAAGCCGACCGCAACCCTCACCAAACCGTCGGTAATACCTGCAATTACACGCGCTTCAGGTGTTATGCGGCTATGCGTTGTAGAAGCTGGATGTGTAATCGTGCTTTTCGCGTCGCCCAGATTAGCGGTGATTGAAATCAATTGCGTAGCATCAATCAGCGCCCAGGCAGCTTCTTGCGGCGTTTGCCCTGCTTTAGCCTTCACCTCAAACGTAACAATGCCGCCGCCGCTGCTTTGCTGACGCATTGCCAGCGCATGCTGCGGATGTGATGCCAGACCTGGAAAATGCACACGCGCCACCTGCGGCTGCGCTTCTAACCAAGTTGCCAACGCAAGTGCATTTTTAGCATGTGCCTCCATACGCACATGCAACGTTTCAAGCCCTTTTAAAAATACCCAGGCATTGAATGCACTCATCGTAACGCCGGCCGTACGCAAAAAGCCATAGACTGGCTCCATTAAGGTTTTAGAACCTAATACAGCACCACCCAGGCAGCGTCCTTGACCATCAATATACTTGGTCGCAGAGTGGATAATGATATCAGCCCCCAATGCCAAAGGCCTCTGTATAGCCGGTGTGCAGAAACAATTATCAACCACCAGATGCGCGCCTGCTGAGTGGGCAATATCAGCCAACACCTGAATATCGCAAACTTCAGTCATTGGGTTGGAAGGTGTTTCCACAAAAAACAGCTTGGTTTTTTCCGTAACCGCTGCCTGCCACTCATCAGGGTCAGTCAGTGAAACAAACGTTACATTCAGACCCCAGCGTTTGAGTATATTGCCAAACAACTGCACGCTAGTACCAAAGATACTGCGCGATGCCACTACATGGTCACCAGCCGAACACAAACCCATAACACAGGCCAAAATAGCAGACATGCCACTAGAAGTAGCAACGCACTGCTCTGCACCTTCAAGCGCAGCCAGTTTATTCTGAAACATGGTCACGGTCGGGTTGGTAAAGCGAGAATAAATATTTCCGGGCTCGGTACCACCAAAACGCGCGGCAGCCTGTGCAGCACTTACAAATCGGAAGCTGGAGTTCATAAAAAGTGCTTCGGAGTTTTCTCCGTATTCCGTCATTTCACTACCGGCACGCACACTTAATGTCTCAGGATGGTATTGTATTTTGCTCATGTTGTTGTTCTCAATATGTCTGAATAATAAAAAACCCGTTAAAGCGCTAAGCTAAAACGGGTCTTTTTTACTCGCTTTAGCTGTATTTATAATGCGCCCGCAAGCTGAGTGTGGCCTTGATTAATGTTGGCAAACTCAAATCAGCGCAATTTCATGTTAGTACTCCGCCTAAACAGAGTCAAGTGCTAACAGTGTAAATAATTGAGAATACTTAAGCACTCTCTTCCACTTGCAGGTCATTGGTATTGATCAGATTCAAATCGAGCTGCGTAATGGAATTTGCCGGTTTTTGACCTTTCTTGCCATCAGCGCGTGCAGATTCAATTTTCGCCAGATAGGCCTCTGTGATGTCACCTGTTACATATTTGCCATCAAAGCATGAACAGTCAAAATCCTTAATGTTTGGATTTCTGAATTTAACGTCAGCAATCAAAGCATCCAGGTCCTGATAAATAAGTGCATCGGCACCGATTTCTTTACAGATTTCTTCATCGCTACGGCCGGTTGCCAGCAGTTCATCGCGGCTAGGCATATCAATGCCGTACACATTAGGAAAGCGTACCGGAGGTGCCGCAGAAGCGAAATAAACCTTATTGGCACCGGCATCACGCGCCATCTGCACAATTTGCTGAGAAGTAGTACCGCGTACGATTGAGTCATCTACCAGCAATACATTTTTGCCCTTGAATTCGATACCGATAGGATTCAGTTTTTGACGTACAGATTTCTTTCTCAATGCCTGCCCAGGCATAATGAAGGTACGACCAATGTAACGGTTTTTGATAAAACCTTCACGATAATCCAAACCTAAAGCCAAACCAACCTGCAATGCGCTTGGGCGGCTTGTATCCGGGATTGGGATAACAACGTCGATATGTTTATCAGGCCACTCACGTTTGATTTTGTCAGCAAGGCTCTTGCCCATATCCAGACGTGTTTGATACACAGACACACCGTCAATCACAGAATCCGGACGTGCCAGATAAACATATTCAAAAATACACGGATTCAGTTTTGCATCCTCTGCGCATTGACGAGAATAGAAGTTTCCTTCCATATCAATAAATACAGCCTCACCCGGCTCAACATCACGCACAATCTGAAAGCCCAGCACATCGAGTGCCACACTCTCTGATGCCACGATATACTCTGTGCCTTTATCGGTCTCGCTTTTACCAATCACTAATGGACGTATGCCATTAGGATCACGGAACGCAAGCAAGCCAAAGTTGGCAATCATAGCCACTACACCATAAGCACCTTTGCAACGCTTATGCACAGCGGCAACTGCATCAAAAACCATGTCTGTGTTAAGCACAGCATTGCGTGATGTTTTTTCAATCTCATGCGCCAGTACGTTAAGCAAAACTTCTGAATCAGAATTGGTATTGATATGACGTAAATCCTGACGGAACATTTCAGATTTCAGTTGTTCAGAATTAGTCAGGTTACCGTTATGTCCCAGCACAATACCGAATGGAGAGTTAACGTAGAAAGGTTGTGCCTCGGCCGCATTTGAAGAACCGGCAGTCGGATAGCGCACATGCGCAATACCGGCATTTCCTGTTAAGTTACGCATATGGCGGGTTTGAAACACATCTTTCACCAAGCCATTGTTTTTATGCATAAAAAACGTATTGCCATCACAGGTAACAATGCCTGCTGCATCTTGCCCCCTGTGTTGTAGCACCAGCAAACCATCATATATACCAACGATGCCTATAATTCCACACATGTATTGAACCTTAACTGATAAATTGCGTATTTAAAATAGTAAATTCTTTAGTCGTATTTAACATGCTTGGCCATTCCATCAGGTAGCCAAGGCAACATACTGATGACCAGCGCCTCAATTGGTGAACTGAACATCGCATTTTTCCATCTTGTATCTTTTGGCAACTCGGTGAGCCCGGCCAGAAACACCAGAATACAAATAATCAACAGGCCTCTGAATACACCGAAGAAAGCGCCTAACAAGCGATCAAACCATCCCAGACCAATTTTTTTGAACACGGCTGAAATCGCTATAGCAAGTAAAGTCGAGAGTAAAAGTGTTGCTAAAAAAAGCACCAAAAAAGCGGCCAGTATACGCAGTGACTCCGTAGGAATATCTGCCGGCATCAAAGGCAGTAATTGGCTAGTATAAGTCCTGCCTACATAAAATGCAGCCACCCAGCCAAGAATTGACAATACTTCTTTGACCATACCGCGCATTACGCTAAATATGACTGACAATCCTATGATTGTGAGTACTGCATAATCAAAAGCCGTCATCGTTTCTTATCTCAATTGCGATTGACCAGCGCGGTCAAAATAAATACTTAACACCCTGTTCATCCAGGCTTTATTCATTACCAATGACTATACCGGACAGTCCTATTGCTTTAATCTTGGCTAACGCAGCAACTGCATCTTCACGAGAATTAAAATTACCTGCTTTAAGACGCAGACTATCGCCTTTAGGCGTTTTAACTTTTTCGGTATGCGTGCTAAAGCCGGCTTGCTTTAACTGCTCCTGCAATCGCTTCACATTATCAACATCAGAATAGACACCAACTTGAACTGTAAATGACTCTTGAGGTTTGATGGCTGCTTGTGTTTGTGCTTTGCCAGCGTCAGGAGTCTTTACTGCTACTTTCTTTTCAGGCTGAGGTGCTATAGCTGTATTAATTTGAGTTTCTTTAACAGGTTTATTCTCTATCTGTTTAACTACAACAGGCTCCGTGACAGGCTCTATGAAATCTGGAACTTTATCATCGGAAACAGATTCATCTGAGTTAAGTGCCTTAACATCTGCAACATCTTGTGACACTGGTTGCTGATTTAGCGGGCTTGTATCCATTGGCATCGTAATTTTTATAGGCTCCTGCTGTGCTAAAAGCGCACGATCCTGCAGCACCTGCGGCAAAATAATGACCATCAACAGCACAAGCGCTATTGCACCTACCAGACGGCGGCGCGCCCTTTTCTTTAGCGTCAGCTCCTGCTCATTAGGTAAATCAGGTGGCATTACTGCTTCCTTCAAAAATGGGTATTTGTATCATCGTTTAGGTACTGCATTACGTTTGAAACGGTAAAGAAGGAACCAAACACGACTATTTTATCATTTTCGTTTCTATCTATACAGACTTCTGTATCAATGCATGCTTGTTTGCAGGCAGTGGACGCTGAATCGAACCTCTTGATTTTAGCCTGTGGCACCGCATCAAGAACCACCATAATCACTGTATCTACAGGCGTGCTGCGACTATGATCAATGCCCGCAATGTACCAAAAATCAATCTCATCTTTTACAGCATTTACAACGCCTTTAATATCTTTATCAGCCAGCATTGCAAACACCGCGATTGTTTTGCCAGATTTTACACCAGCTTTATTTTGAGATTGCACTCTGTGTGCTTTTAGATTTTTTGCGAGTGCTTCTGCCGCATGCGGGTTGTGCGCCACATCCAGAATCAGCCAGGGAGATTTTGAAACAGTCTGAAAACGGCCGGCGAGCTTAACTTCTGCCATCGCATTTGCTATTGCCTCGCTTTTAACAGGCAAAGTCGACTGTAATGATTCTACAGCAGCAATTGCACACGAGGCGTTCATGAGTTGATAGCCGCCTTCCAGAGCCGGCAATGGCAAGCTATACCTGACTTTTTGATTATCCAGATAATTCCAGCCAGTGGCTGTAGCTTCAAAATCAAACGCATGCTTAATGCACTTAAAATCTGCACCTACTTTATGCGCATAAGCAATCAGGCTCGCCGGTGGATTTAGATCGCCGCAGATTGCCGCAACAGCAGGTCTATACACACCGGCTTTTTCAGCGCCTATACTTTCGCGCGTGTCACCCAGAAACTCCTGATGATCAATATCAATACTGGTCACCACAGCACTATCAGGCTCAAATGCATTAACTGCATCCAGACGTCCGCCCAAGCCAATCTCCAGCACTGCAATATCGATTTCAGCTTGAGCAAAATGCCATACTGCGGCAAGCGTCCCCACCTCGAAGTAGGTCAGCGCAATTTCATCACTGTCATTATCAAGACCTAATCTGGCTTGCTCGACTGCGGTAAATGCCACACAAAGGTCTTTATCACTTGCCTCATTGCCATTAACGCGCACTCTCTCGTTATAACGCAACAAATGGGGAGAAGTATAGCAACCAACCTGATATCCGGCCTGCTTGTAAATCTCCGCCAGCATTGCACAAGTTGAGCCCTTGCCATTGGTTCCGGCTACAGTAATGATTTTAAAGTTTGGTTTTAATGCCAGACGCTGAATAACCAAGTTGACTCGCTCCAACCCCATTGCAATCGCTTTGGGATGGAGCTGTTCAATATGACTTAACCATGCAGCCAGGTTTCTTTGTGCCATGTTTGATGCCATTTTTATGCCAGGCCTTTAGACATGCAATTCTATCTTGGTCCTCGCAGACACTTTCAGGATATTCACATAAAAAACAAATTTAACTGGCAGCATGCGCAATTTATAGTGGAGTATGGTTAGGCAGCTGCTGGCAGGCGCATTAAATTAGATAAAATTGCAGCAAGCCTATTACGCATTTCACGACGATCAATAATCAAATCGATTGCACCGTGCTCAACCAGGAATTCAGCACGCTGAAAACCATCTGGTAAGGTTTCGCGAACTGTCTGCTCAATCACACGCGGACCAGCAAAACCAATCAATGCCTGCGGCTCAGCCACGATCAAATCACCCAGCATAGCAAAACTTGCTGATACGCCACCCATTGTTGGATCAGTCAATACTGAGATAAAAGGCAAGCCTGCATTACTTAATTGCGTAAGTGCTGCGCTGGTCTTAGCCATCTGCATCAGGGATAACAAGCCTTCCTGCATACGCGCACCGCCACTGGCTGATATACATACAAATGCCATCTTGTTATCAATAGCTGTCTGCACACCACGCACAAAGCGTTCGCCAACAACAGAGCCCATTGAACCACCCATAAATTTGAACTCAAATGCTGCAGCAACTACCGGCACGCCTTTGATTGCACCTTGCATTACAATCAATGCATCTTTTTCATTGACTGCTTTTTGTGATTCTTTAATACGCTCTGCATAACTTTTGCTGTCTTTAAATTTCAGCGGGTCGATTGGCTGCACATTAGCACCAATTTCAAATTGACCTTCAGCATCCAACAGCTGTACCAGGCGCGCACGGGCACCAATACGGTTGTGGTAGCTGCATTTTGGACAGACTTCAGAATTATCTTCCAGATCTTTACGATATAGCACTGACTGACATGATGGACACTTGATCCACAAGCCTTCAGGAACAGTTTTCTTATCAGCACCAACAACACGCTTAATCTTTTGCGGTAATTTATTTAACCAGCCCATTGTGTATCCTTTATTTTTTAGCAGCATCCACTGCTGTTTTTAATTCAGTCATGAGGGTAGCAACGTTATCTAGCAAATTGTCGTCATTTGACGCTTCAATCGTTTGCACCATGCGGCTACCGACAACGACAGCATCTGCAATAGCCGCAGTTGCTTTTGCTGTAGCAGCATCACGAATACCAAAACCTACACCTACCGGCAAATCTGTCTGCTTGCGAATTGAGGCAACACGTTCTGAAACTTCTTCAATATTCAAATTCGCAGCACCTGTTACACCTTTAAGTGAAACATAATAAACAAAACCGCTCGCCTGATTCACGATTAACTCGACGCGTTTCTGTTCAGTAGTCGGAGATAATAAAAACACCGGATCAATATCACGTGCGCGCAATTCTTTAACAAAGCCGCCACACTCTTCAGGCGGATAATCAACAGTAATGACCCCATCAACATCTGCAGCTTTAGCGCGATCAGCAAATGCCGTTGCGCCTATCGCTTCAATCGGGTTTGCATAACCCATCAGAATAATTGGTGTTTTCTGGTCAGTCTGACGAAATGTTTTGACCATATCCAGCACTGCGGTCAAACCAACTTTATGCACCAATGCGCGCTCACTCGCACGTTGAATCACTGGGCCGTCAGCCATAGGGTCTGAAAAAGGCACTCCTAGTTCAATCATATCTGCACCGTGCTTTACCAGCGTGTGCATTAAATTGACGGTATGCTTCGGATGAGGGTCGCCGGCCGTAATGTAAGGAATTAAAGCTGTTTTACCTTGCTGTTTTAAGGTAGCAAAAGTTGATTGAATACGTGACATAAATGTTTATTAATACTTTAAAAAATTTGAAAATACAAAGTTCTAAACTGGGAAAAATGCCGTACGTCGCAGCATTCTGACATATGGTTTTCCAAGTATTTTGTAGCTGGAAAATCAAAATCATTACGCTGCGAAATTTGCATTTTACAAAGTGATGTTTGCAAGTTTGGCTACAGTATTGATATCTTTATCACCACGGCCAGATAAGTTAACCAGAATAATTTGATCCTTGCTCATGGTTTTAGCCAGCTTCTCGGCATAAGCTAAGGCATGGCTAGACTCCAGCGCAGGAATAATACCTTCCGTGCGGCAAAGATTATGGAAAGCGGCCATTGCTTCATCGTCGGTGATTGCAACATATTCGGCACGTTTGATATCTTTTAGCCACGCATGTTCTGGTCCTACACCCGGATAATCCAGACCGGCAGAAACAGAGTGCGTTTCAATAATCTGGCCATCGGCATCCTGCATCAGATAAGTGCGATTACCATGTAACACACCTACCGGACTATTAGCTGTCAATGGTGCCGCATGCATGCCAGTCTCAAGACCGTGCCCGGCAGCTTCAACGCCGATCAAGCGTACATCAGGCACATCAATATAAGGATAGAAAATACCCATCGCATTAGAACCGCCACCTACGCAGGCAACAACAGCATCTGGCTGGTGACCAACCATTTCCATCATTTGCACTTTAGCTTCATCACCAATAACTGCCTGGAAGTCACGCACCATCATCGGGTAAGGGTGTGGACCTGCCACAGTACCGATGATATAGAAAGTATTGTGCACATTAGTTACCCAATCGCGCATCGCTTCGTTCAAGGCATCTTTAAGTGTTTTAGAGCCACTTTCAACCGGCACTACAGTAGCGCCGAGCAATTTCATTCTGAATACATTCGGCGCCTGACGTTTTACATCTTCGCTGCCCATGTAGACTACACACTCAAGGCCTAAACGCGCTGCGATCGTTGCTGTCGCCACACCATGCTGGCCAGCACCGGTTTCAGCAATCACACGCGGCTTACCCATGCGTTTAGCCAGCAATGCCTGACCAATAGTGTTGTTAATTTTATGTGCGCCGGTATGGTTCAGATCTTCACGTTTAAGATAGATCTGCGCCCCACCCACTTTATCGGATAATCGTTTAGCATGATAAATCGGACTGGGGCGACCAACAAAATGTTTTAAATCATAATGATACTCAGCCAGAAACTCTGGGTCATGACGATACTTCTCGTACATCACACGTAGTTCTTCAAGCGCTTCAACCAAAGTTTCTGCTACAAACGTACCACCATATTGTCCAAAATGCCCACGTGCATCCGGCATGTCATATAACTGCATTATTCAATCTCCAAAAAACCAGTGCGTTTAGACCTAATTTATATAAACCTGTTGCATAAATGCAGCAATTTTAGCTGCATCTTTAATACCTTTTGATATTTCCACACCACCGCTCACATCTACCGCGTATGGTTTAACCTGATTGATTGCCTGCGCTACATTTTGCGCATTCAAACCACCGGCCAGTATGATTGGTTTGTCCAGTGCTGCAGGGATAAGGTTCCAATCAAATACATGACCGGTACCACCGGCAACACCATCGGTAAAAGTATCCAGCAGCAATGCTTTCGATGCGAAAAAATCTTTCGCACATTGTACCAAATTTGTGTCGGACTTGACGCGTATTGCCTTGATAAATGGCAAGCCGTAACTTGCACACTCCTGTGGCGTTTCATCGCCGTGGAATTGCAGCAGATCTAATTTGACCTGTGAAATAACCTCACGCACAAAACTAGGCTCTGCATTCACAAACAATCCGACCACAGTAACAAAAGCCGGGATTTTATTTGCAATTTCAATAGCTTGCGAAATTTCTACGTTACGCGGGCTAGGCTCATAAAAAACCAAGCCTATCGCATCTACACCATGCTCTACTGCATTCAGTGCATCTTCAACACGTGTGATACCGCAAATTTTAACTCGTACTCTCAATCCATTATCCCTATTGCTGATGCCAAGCCATAAAATGCCATTGTAACGCTAAATCAACACATGCAAGCGATCTGACGAGCCGGTTATAGGCAACCCCCACTTTGCATCATATCCCACACCGGTCAAATAAAGCCCGTTGGGTGAAAATGTGGGTGGTGATAATGTGCGGTCACGTTTTTGCAGCAACTCTTTGATATAGCTTGGCGAATGAGCACCCTTGCCGATATAGATCAGCGCTCCAATCATATTTCTTACCTGATGCTGCAAAAAGGCATTGGCGGAAAAAGAAAATATAAAATAACGCCCTGAAACCTGCACATCTACCTGTGTCATAGTTCTGATCGGTGATTTTGCCTGGCATTCTGATGCACGAAAGGCACTGAAATCATGTTCGCCGATTAAATAGCTCGCACCCTCCTGCATTGCAGCAAAATCCAGCGGCAAATGAAACCACCCAGCTTTCTCTGCCATCAAGGCAGTAGCGACCGGCGCGTTATACAGCAAATATTGGTAGCTGCGGCTGAACGCCGAAAACCGTGCATGAAATTCCTCATCAACAATATGCGCCCATTCAACCCTTACCGTATCCGGCAAATGTGCATTCACACCGCGCACCCAGGCAGATAATGGCCGCTCAGCCTGCGTTTCGAAATGCACAACTTGAGACAGAGCATGCACGCCGGTGTCAGTACGTCCCGCTGCATGCACGCGAATAGGTTGCTGTGCAATAGCCGCAATCGCAGATTCTAATACGTCCTGCACGCCGCAGGCTGATGGCTGGCTCTGCCAGCCACAAAATCGTGATCCATCATAAGATAACCCTAGCGCAACCCTCATGCAAAGCCTCGATAAATCATAAAGACACACAATGCTGATAACAAAACCATCATCAACTTATCAATCAAACTAAAGGGCAGCTTCTGAAATGACACTACATTAGTTTGTGGCAAATACTTTATGTATTCGTCAATCTGATCCAGATGCTTGAAGCTGAAACTACCGTTATCTTTCGCAGCAAGCTCTTCCACATAATCTAATGTCAGCATCAATCTTGCTGCAAAGCGTTCGACATTTAAACCTATTAAATTGAATGGTGACAAGAGCATATACAAGCCCAGCATCATTTGCTCCCTGGGACTGCTAGTCAACAATAAGCTCAATGCTGCCAATGCTATCAACAGCTTCTCAATTTGTACCAGCCCTGATTGTAAGCCTTCGAAAGTCGGTGCAAAGTGAACGGGGAAATTTGGAATCAATTCCCCAGGGGTACCGAATGCATAAATGATAAATATAGATAAAAAGAGCCAGCGCATGCGTCGCACTGCATGCAGAAATGTCTGAACTTTCAAGCTAAAAACCATGATAAAGAAAAACAGCATAATAAAAAATAGCATGGTGCTATTGGCCATAGCAATGAGCAATAACACTAATATAAAACACAAAATTTTTATTAATGGATGCATGTATCGGTTAATTTATATTGGTTAATTTTTTCAAAACTCACTATTGCTGAATCATACTATCGTTAGTCATCACCACTGTTTGTTATTGAATAAAAAAGCCGAGCATATCGCTCGGCTTTTTTGATACCCAATCAAACTAGGCCAGACTTGCCAATAGCTTTTCAGCGGTTGAACGCTGCTGAGGCCCGCCTTCTTTAAGCACCTCATCTAATAAATCACGGGCACCCTCGATATCTTCCATGTCGATGTAAACCTTGACCAAGTCCAGCTTGATATCAATATCTGGATTTTCGTTTTCAACTGCTACCTCTGCTACAAACTCAGCTACCGGCATATCAGTTGCAACTTGCGGAGCGTCAGGCACCGGAGGCTGGCTGTCACTGAGATCCAGACTGATAGCAGAGAAGTCAAAATTATTAGCATCATTCTGGCTTACGATACTGACTTCTTTATCAAGCGCTGGCAGCGCTTGCTCATCTACTAACGGAAAATCAAATGAAATTTCTTCTGATTTTTTATCATCAGCGACTAGATTTGAAGTATCTTCAGTATCAAAATTTAAACTAATGCCTTCCAACGCATTCACTTCGGTCTTTTCTTCATTAAGCTCTGCTGCCGGCGCGCCAAAATCTTCAAAGTTAAAATCAGCGGAATCAAGTGCGCCAGACTCCGTCTTCTGCTCTTCATCAGGAGTTACGGCATCAGCAAAGCCTTCAAAATTAAAATCAGAGGATTCAGCTGCCACTTCCGGAGCTTCTGCTGCCGTAGTGAAGTTAAAATCCAAACTATCTAAAGCGCTAGATTCTTCAGCTGGAGCCGCTGCCGTAAGTTCAATTTCATCATTAGCTGATGAAGCTGGCAATTCAAATACAGGCTCACTCTCCTGCTGACTCGCAGTATCTAATGCAGGTTGTTCATTAACAGTCGCAGGTTCTTCAGTGCCTAAAGTAAATGAACCTAACTCTGGGAAATCAAAGTCCATGGAGTTATCTGCCGCCGGCTTACTCTCTGCAACAGCAATATTATCTGCACTTGCAGTGACTGTTGAATCTTCTACAGCGTTAGTAGAAAGCTCACTATTCAAGCCACCTAAATCAAAAGAGTCTTTTTGTAATGTATCTTGATCAAATTTAATTTGACCCAACTCATCCTGACTAGATGATGAGCTCTGCATATCTAATGAAGACTCGACTTCGTTATCGGATTTTAGTTTATCGAATGAGAAATCCAGATCATTACCAACACCCACATCGGCAACAACTGCATCAATATTACTTACCACAGGTTTAGCTGCTGCTAATGAAGGCGTTACCTGGCTAATATCATAAAGTGGATTATCAGGCTCAACTGTAATGCCTAACTCAGCCACTTTTGCCCAAGTAGGGTCATCTGCACCTAAAGTAGTGTAAAGCTCGCCGGCAATTGCCTCAAATGCAGAAACATCTTTTCTGGCAGCGTACATTTCCAGTAACTTCAAATGCAACTCATAGCGTTTAGGCTCTTTTGAAATAGCATCTTTCAGTATCTCTTCAGCCTGCGCATCGCGGCCATAAGCCATGTAAACTTCGGCCTCTGCAATCGGGTCAACATCGTTGGTATCGATCATGCCACCGTCGGCACTTTGTGCAAAATCTGTTAAAAATGAAGTATCTGCTGAGCTTGTAGCATTGCCGGTAGTATTGCCGAATACTGTATTTGCACGCAGACCGCCGGAAGTCAAAATGCCGCGCTCAAAACTATCAAGATCTCTTCTGCGTTTGTTGCGTAAGTACAACCAGCCCGCTCCTAACAAAGCTACGCCTCCTGCACCGCCCAACATGAATAGATTCACGCTCTCTAGCAGACCAGTCAGGAACGACGGCTCTTCTTCTGGCGCAGGCTGCACTGGTGCTTTTACAACAGCAGGTGCTGTAGCTTCAGGCGCCGGAGTTGCTGCAGGCTCAACTGTTGCTACAGGGGCTGATTCTGTCACGGCTGTCGGCGTTGCTGCATCTGCAGCAGCCGGGGCTGGTTCTGGAGTAGCTGCAGGCTGCTTACTTTCCGCTACGTCAGCATTTTTTTGCATATCAGCCATGGTTTGGCTTTTCAAAGCCAATAGCTTTTGCATATCAGCAACTTGAGCTTCTAAAGCCGTTGTTCGGTCATGTGCTTCTTTCAGAGCTTTTTCACGCGCGGTTGCTTCTTCCTGCAACGCTAAAACTTTCGCATCTGCCTCTGCACTGCCTTTGCCACCTTGCGCAGTGACTTTACCGCCGGCTGACAATTTAACAACATCTTGAGGACCAGATTTGATTGGCGCCGCCTTATCTTCCGCTGTCGCTATTTTGCCTGATGCTGACTGCTTCTGCTCGACCTCTTCAGTGACTGGGGCAGCTACAACATTACCCGCTAAACTATTTTTATACGCATTCCAGTTTGAAGCATGTACTTTTATTTCATTTTTAGCTTGCCTTGAATCAACAGCAGCAAATTCTTCTTTAGATGGCACTTTTATAATCTGGCCAACTTTCAATCGATTCATATTGCCATCGGTAAAGGCACTTTTATTAGCCTCAAATAAACCAACCATCACCTGGTCAAGACTCACGCCTTCAGTCGAAACTTCTTTAGCAATTGAACTTAATGTATCCCCACGCTGAGTGGTCAACTCAGTAGAATCATTTACAGCTACTGTAGTTTCTTTTTGAGCGCTTTGACTAGTGTTAGAGCTTGGAGCGGAGGCTTTTTTCTTTGATTTACTTTTATCGACCAAGCGTTGCGGCACTTCATACATCCCCGCATTGGCGTCAATGGAAACATTGGCGCCGGGTGCTGTATAAGGCTTATTGATAGCAGATTTTGTTACAGGCTCTTCATTAACAGCCTGTTTATATCCAGGAGGATCAAGCAGGATGGTGTACTCACGCAACAGGCGGCCTGATGCCCAGTCAACCTGAATCAGCATATCAAGGTATGGATCATCAATAGGCTGTAGTGATCTCAGTCTTAATACTGGAGATCCATCTGGATTTTTAGCAAGTTCAACCTTGATACTGCTATGTACACCAAGCCGCGGAATGCCTTGTACGGCATAAGCCTCTTCTGATGCAATTGTGGCTGTTAGAGATGAGAGCTCGTCCGGCGTTACCGACAACAGGTCAATTTGAGCTTTAAGCGGTTCCCCCAAGCCTGAATCCACATTGAGCTTCCCCAAGCCCGCCGCAAATCCATAAATCGGCATAAATGCCAGGCACACCGTAGACTTATGCACATTGCTACCTTTAATCGAACTGATTTCTGCAATATGAAAATAACATCAAATAGTTAGCTATGCAAGCTCATAATGCACATTATATTCGCGAGCTATCTGACTGCAGACGATCAAAGTTATAACATAACAACAGGCTTAAGTTAACAATGATTTACTTTTCTATTAAAATCCGTAACATACGACGCAACGGCTCTGCGGCGCCCCACAGCAATTGGTCACCTACGGTAAAAGCAGATAAATAGTCATTACCCATATTAAGTTTGCGTAAACGGCCCACAGGTGTAGTCAGAGTTCCGGTAACAGCCGCTGGCGTAAGTTCTTTCATACTTACCTCACGCTCGTTTGGTACCACTTTCGCCCATTGGTTAGCTTCTGCCAGCATTTGATTGATCTCATCCAGCGGCACATCTTTTCTGAGCTTGATTGTTAAAGCCTGACTATGACAACGCATCGCACCAATACGCACACATAAACCATCAATCACAATCGGATTCGCTTCACGGCCAAGAATTTTATTGGTTTCAACGCCACCCTTCCATTCTTCTTTACTTTGGCCATTGCCCAGATCTTTATCAATCCATGGAATTAAGCTACCAGCCAAAGGCACGCCAAAATGGGCGGTAGGAAACTCTTTGTCACGAAGCGTACCGGCCACTTCTCGATCAATATCAAGGATTGCCGATGCTGGGTTCTTAAGGAAATCACTGGCAACACGATGCGCCTCGCCCATTTGTTTAAGCAATTCACGCATGTTCTGCGCACCAGCACCTGACGCCGCCTGATAAGTCATGGATGTTGCCCACTCAACCAGGTCAGCCTTGAACAAACCATTCAGCGCCATCAGCATCAGTGACACGGTACAGTTACCGCCAACCCAGTTTTTTGTCCCCTGCTGCATGGCATCTCTAATTACGCCCATGTTGACCGGATCAAGAATAATGACTGCATCTTTTTCCATACGCAGAGTAGAAGCCGCATCAATCCAATGCCCATTCCAGCCCGCTTGTCTTAATTGTGGAAATATTTCAGTGGTGTAGTCGCCACCCTGGCAGGAAACAATTGCATCCATCACCTTAAGGGCGTTGATATCTTTTGCATCCAGCAAGGCCGGTGTTTCTTTGCCTACATTAGGGCCTTTGCCGCCGACTTGTGATGTAGTAAAAAACTGTGGTTCAATCAGCGCGAAATCATTCTCTTCCATCATGCGTTGCATGAGTACAGAACCAACCATACCGCGCCAACCTACAAAACCGACCTTTAACATTTTAATTATCCAAATTTAAGATTACTGAAATGCCGAACCTGAAATACAAAACCTGGTTCAGCAAATTATTTACACTAAATGATGCTACAAATTAGAAGAAGCGTTACAACGCTGCAACTACGGCATCACCCATCGCGGTACAGCCAACGTTATTGGTACCTTCAGTCCAGATATCTGCCGTTCTGAAGCCTTGCGCCAATGCTTTTTTCACTGCATTTTCAATGCGTTGCGCATTAGTTTCATCATTAAACGTATAACGCAGCATCATGGCAGCAGATAAAATTGTCGCTAATGGATTAGCCACATCTTTGCCGGCAATATCCGGTGCAGAGCCATGGCTAGGTTCATACATACCTTTGTTATTAGCATCCAGTGATGCAGAAGGCAGCATACCGATTGAACCAGTGAGCATTGAGGCTTCATCAGACAAAATATCACCAAAAATATTACCAGTCACCATTACATCAAACTGCTTAGGTGCGCGAATCAGCTGCATTGCGGCGTTATCAACATACATATGGCTCAATTCAACTTCCGGATATTCCTGAGACAATTCAATCATTACCTGACGCCATAATTCAGTGCATTCCAGCACATTGGCTTTATCTACAGAGCACACTTTTTTATTACGCTTCATCGCGATATCAAACGCTACACGACCAATGCGACGAATCTCTGACTCTGAGTAACGCATGGTGTTAACACCTTCACGCTCACCATTTTCCAGCGTGCTGATGCCGCGCGGCTGACCAAAATAAATATCACCAGTCAGTTCACGCACAATCATGATATCCAGACCGGATACTACTTCTGGCTTCAACGTTGATGCAGATGCCAACTCCGGATACAACAGCGCAGGACGCAGGTTTGCAAACAGGTTTAATTCTTTGCGAATACGCAGCAAGCCGCGTTCCGGGCGCAAATGGCGCTCCAGCTTGTCATATTTCCAGTCACCCACTGCACCTAACAATACTGCATCGGCCTCTTTTGCCAGTTTCAGCGTTGCATCTGGCAGCGGATCACCAGCGGCCTCATAACCAGCCCCGCCAATTGGCGCTTCGGTCATTTCGATATTTAAATTCAGTGCATTTAAAACTTTAACGGCTTGCGCAACAATTTCCGGACCGATACCATCACCTGGCAATACTGCGATTTTCATGAACTAGCTTTCTTAAACTTAAAATGTAATCAAATACTAAACTTATCAGAACAACCAAGGTTGAGCCTGGTGGTGCTTGGCTTCAAATGCCTTGATTTTATCCTGCTGCTGCATCGTCAAACCGATATCATCCAAACCATTCAGCAAACAGTGTTTACGGAACGCATCCACTTCAAACGGATAAACCTCACCACTTGGGCTAGTCACGGTCTGTGCTGCCAGATCAACATTCAGCGCATAACCTTCGCTCGCAACCACTTGCTTGAACAAGGTATCAACAATGTCAGCACTTAGTACAATCGGCAACATGCCGTTTTTAAAACAGTTATTGAAGAAAATATCAGCAAAGCTTGACGCAATAATCACTTTAAAACCATAGTCTTCCAGAGCCCATGGCGCATGCTCGCGACTTGAACCGCAGCCAAAATTTTCACGCGTAAGCAAAATGCTCGCACCTTGATAACGCGGCTGATTCAGCACAAAATCCTTATTCAGCGGGCGCTGCGAGTTATCCATCCCCGGCTCACCACGATCGAGATAACGCCACTCATCAAAAGCATTCGGGCCGAAACCGCTACGCTTGATAGATTTTAAAAACTGCTTTGGAATAATAGCGTCCGTATCCACATTAGCGCGGTCTAACGGTGCTACCAAACCATTTAATTGCGTAAAAGCTTGCATGTTATTTTCTTAAATAATATATTTTATAGAAAGTGATTTATTTGCTTGAGTTCTGAATCACTTCGCCGCCTTTTTCGATATCCTTGCCAATACCGTGTACAGTATTGCAAGCTGATAACGCGGTTGCAATCATCACAAAAAATAATACTTTTTTCATATGCCAATTCCCTTTAATAATAGTTAATTACAAAGCTCTTACATCAACGAAATGTCCGGCTACTGCAGCCGCAGCTGCCATTTCAGGACTTACCAAGTGCGTACGGCCGCCTTGACCCTGACGTCCTTCAAAATTACGATTTGAAGTTGAAGCACAACGCTCACCCGGCTCTAACTTGTCGGCATTCATCGCCAGACACATTGAACAGCCTGGCTCGCGCCATTCGAAACCAGCATCTTTAAACACTTGGTCGAGGCCCTCTTGCTCAGCCTGTGCTTTTACCAAGCCTGAACCCGGCACAACCATGGCCAATTTTACGTTTGGCGCGACATGCTTACCTTTTGCTATGGCAGCGGCAGCACGCAAATCTTCAATACGTGAGTTAGTGCATGAGCCGATAAACACCTTATCAATTGTAATATCAGTAATCGGCGTGTTTGCAGTCAGGCCCATATAGGCATAAGCACGCTCCCAGTCGCCACGCTGCACATCATTCTTTGCCATATCCAGACTTGGCACTTTACCGTCCACGCCTACAACCATTTCAGGTGATGTACCCCAAGTGACCTGCGGCTGAATTTCTTCGGCTCGCAAGGTAACAGTGACGTCAAATTTCGCACCTACGTCACTATGCAGCGTCTTCCAGTAGGCGACTGCCGCATCCCATTGCTCTGCACTCGGCGCGAATGGACGGCCTTTGACATAATTAATTGTCGTATCATCGACAGCCACCATACCCGCACGCGCACCGGCTTCAATCGCCATATTGCATAGCGTCATACGGCCTTCCATACTCAATTCGCGAATAGCAGAACCGGAAAATTCAATCGCAAATCCATTACCACCCGCAGTACCAATCTTACCAATGATAGCAAGCGCAACGTCTTTAGCTGTAACACCCTTTTGCAATTCACCTTCAACACTCACGAGCATGGCTTTTGATTTCTTCTGCACCAGACATTGAGTTGCCATTACATGCTCAACCTCAGAGGTGCCGATACCATGTGCCAAAGCACCAAACGCGCCATGGGTACTGGTATGAGAGTCGCCACAAACAACTGTCATGCCTGGCAAAGTAGCACCCTGCTCAGGCCCCATCACATGCACAATACCCTGACGCGCATCCATGAACGGAAAATAGGCTTTTGCACCAAACTCACGGATATTGTCAGTTAAGGTTTCTATCTGCAGACGTGCAATAGGGTCTGCAATCCCTGCCAAACCTTTTTCCCAGCCTGTTGTTGGCGTGTTATGGTCAGCAGTTGCGACAATAGAAGATATACGCCAAGGTTTGCGCCCGGCAAGACGCAACCCCTCGAAAGCCTGAGGACTAGTGACTTCATGCACCAGATGGCGGTCAATATAAATCAGCGCAGTACCGTTTTCTTCAGCCACTACGTGTGAGTCAAATAATTTATCGTATAACGTTTTTGCCATAAAAATCTCTTTTAAGAGCGATTCGCTATGTCGCGTGTTGGTTTCGGCCACTTTGTTTAACATTCGTTTCACTCATGTTAGCCTTCACCGCAACTTCGTTGTCGCTCATTCCTAGCCTATACAAAACATATGTCTGCGTCACTCGCTCCGCGGCTCCTTGCGCCTCATCTCTTAAAAGCGATTTTTGACGTTTAATTATGAATTAGTCTCTAAAATTACCAAATTGCAACGGGAAATCCGTCACACTCTTTTTAACAAATGCAATCGCATCCTGCAGCATGTCACGTTTGGCACCATTCACACGTACCGTATCACCCTGAATGCTGGCCTGAACTTTCATGCCGGAATCTTTAATCAGCTTGGTAATACGCTTAGCCAGATCGCTATCAATACCTGCACGGATTTTCAGATCCTGCTTTACCTTGTTGCCGGATATCTTCTGTACATCTTTATGCTCAAGACGCTTGGCTGAATCAGGCTCTTTCTTTTCCATTGCCGGCAGTAAAATATCTTTGACCTGATCCAACTGAAAATCGTTATCACCAAAAATTGTGATCACACTATCCTTTTCATTCAGATCAATTTTTGCCGAAGTGCCTTTAAAATCATAACGATTGGTAATCTGTTTACCGGCAGTATCAATTGCGTTTTTCAACGCAACCATATCAACTTCTGATGAAATATCAAAACTAGGCATAATTTCCCTATCCTAAAAACTCTAAAGCGCCGGTGTTACTAGGCGCGAACACGAAGACAGTACGAATAGTACGGCAAGTGTGAGCAACAACGTAACACCAAGCCCTCGCTATTCGAAGTGACAAACGTAGTCTAGTGTTTCTACTGTTTCTATATCAAATGATGAGTTTCCTGGCACAGTAAACTTCTCACCTGCTGAATATGTTTTCCAGGCCTCTTCACCATTCAGGCGCACTTTACATACGCCGCTGTTAATTTCCATTAACTCTGGAGCTGCCGTATTAAATGTAAGCGTACTTGGAAAAATAACGCCGATAGTGCTGCGAGTACCGTTAGGAAACATCACCGTGTGGCTCACACATTGACCGTCGAAATAAATGTTGGCTTTCTTTTTTACACTTACATTATCAAATTGTGCCATTTGCTTTAGCTTTCATTAAAAAATCAAAATACTATTATCGCAGAAAAGCGTTACCACTCCAATAAATGGCTGCAGCACAATAACTTTAAATACAAAATATCCTAAGCTTTTTTAGTGTTTTATAAAACGCTTTTAGAAACACAGACTTTATTGCGTTCACGCTTCGCTTCGTAGAGCGCTTCGTCTGCAAAATTGAGCAAAGTATCTAAATTCAGACCTTTTGAATTTAAAACCGCCACGCCAATCGAAACGCTAAAATGCAGCGGCAAACCGCTAGTAAGTGAAATAGCGTGCAGACTGATTTTTTCACGCAGCCGTTCAGCCACTTTCGTTGCACAATCCAGAGTCGTTTCCGGAAGAAGAACCGCAAACTCCTCGCCACCTATGCGCCCAACAATATCTACTTCACGTAAAGCTTTCTGCATTATTTCGCTCAAATGCCTGAGTACTTCGTCCCCTACCTGATGGCCATAAGTGTCGTTAATTTTTTTGAAGTGATCAATATCCAGCATAAAAACAGAAAGGGGCCTGGAATAACGCTCGGAACGCATCAGTGCAGCCTCAGCCAGTTCCATAAAGTCCCGTCGATTAGATAAGCCGGTTAAAAAATCTTTACGTGCCTGAGATTCCAGCGCCTCATGACTTGACTTAACTTCAGACTGCAACTTATTAAACGACTGAAATAAGTCACCAATCTCATCGTTTCTTTCAACTGTAAGCTCATGCAATGGTGCTCCTTCAAAAACCATTTTCCTAAGCTGTCCGGTTGCGATAACCAAAGGCTTTAAATGCCGATGCATCAACCACCACATCAAACCGGTAATAACGAGCAAGCTAACAATAGAAATTGCATACAATTCATTTTTTAAAGCTGAAATAGGCTGAAACACTTCATCTACAGGAATCATGCCAAGTACCAGCCAACGTCCATCAAGAATATATTTGGTTGAAGTCAAATACTTTCTGTTGTGATCAAGCGTATATAAAACCCTTGTATCGCCAACCCCAGTCAACAGGTCCTGAGCTAGATTTTCCGGAAACACCTCATTCAGTTGCATCATGTTATGCATGTTGTCCGGGTCTATGAAGATCAGCTCGTCTTTAACTGAAACCAACAGATATTCACCCGTTTTGCCGATGCGAGCCTTTGCATTATCAAAAACTGTTGAATCACCAAGACCAATTACACCAGCCATTACTGCGACAAGGTCACCATTTGCGTTTTTTACAGGAACAGCTACGGCTACACCTAACTGATGTGAAAATCGGCCTGTACGCGGCTTACCTATCGCTGGAAGCTCATTTTTAATAACATCCTTAAAATATTCATATTCACTAAAATTTGCATGCACTCGTCGTGCTAGTTTTGGATGATCAGCAATCACTGCACCATCCAGACCGATAACAAAAACACCTCCGGAATAAAGCCGGTAAATAGCAATGCGCTGTGATAAGTATTGTTTAATAGCTGCAGGATCATTTATTTTATCTACAGGTAAATTGTTTGCAATGTCCTGTAGCGCCTGCATGCGTAAAAGTATTTTTTGCTCAATATCACTTGCCACAAAAGAAGTTGAGGCTAATTGCTGATCACTTAAGAGCTGGGTTATATTTTTTTCCAGCTTGGCAGTAGTGAAAATCAGCAAAGGCAGAAAACCTATGCAAAAAAGTAACATGGCCGTAAGCGCTACTTTTTTTGAAAGATTAAGTGAGAATTTCATAGTCATTGATTATGACTAAGCTGTGCAGTGTTTAACATATTAATTAATAAGATAGCTCAAAATGATCATTAGACAAAAGTAAATATTACAAAATAGGCACTCTTTAATTTTTGGCTTTGAACAAGACTATAAAAACATCGGAACAATATAGCTTTTAAGAGGCTTACTTAGATAAAAAAACTGCGATCGTAACGCATTATTTTTTCGGTTTGGATTCTGTTTGCAAAAAACTCTATTTATTTCAAACGCGACTTACTTTGCTAAAACCTTGTTCCACTAAGTCATTTAAGATTGCAGGGAAAGTGATTATCTAACAGCAAGTAAAAAATTATTTTTGAGACTTATGTTCATACATTAAAGAGTCTGCATCTTTGAGCAATTTTTCAATTGTAATATGCTGATTGAAATTGGGCCCGGCAATTCCGTAAGAACATGAAATACTGTAGCCATGATTAGTTTTTGAATAGTACTCATCAACAGATTTCTGCAATTTTCTCATGGCAGTTTCAGCAGCGCTTTTTGTTGTATCTGTAAGTAATACAACAAACTCATCACCACCCAACCTAGCCAAAACATCTGAATTCCTGAAGTTGTTTTTTAATAAATTAGAAAAATCAACTAAAACTCTATCACCTTCTGCATGCCCAAATTTATCATTAATATTTTTAAAATCATTAAGATCAATGAAGATTAACGAGCATGATATTTCTTGGCGATCACAAAGATTTATCACATACCGCGCACTCGTCATAAAACCTCTTCGATTAGAAAGCCCGGTAAGCTCATCAATTGTAGCGAGCTCTATGAACGCTAACTCACGCTCCGCCATTGAGGCAAGGTCTTGTAAGATATCCAAATCCTGCGTGCCAAGTGTTCTAGCTTTGCCATCAATGATAGCAAGAGTACCAAGCCGACTACCACTCAAAGATTTAATCGGGCATCCGGCATAAAATCGAATATGTGGAGGACCAATAACTAATGGATTATCTGCAAAGCGCACATCTTTTTCTGTATCAGACACAACCAATACCTCGTCACTCAGTATTGCATGTCCGCAGAATGAAATGTCACGAGGAGTTTCTGTGACATTTAAACCAATACAAGATTTAAACCATTGCCGTTTATCGTCAACTAGGGTGACGACAGCGATAGGTACGTCAAACAACTTACAAGCCATTCGAGTTAATCTATCGAAACGCTCTTCATGAAAAGTATCCAGAATGTTCAGAGATGCGAGCGTTTTTAATCGCGATTTTTCATCTAGTGGAATGTCTGGTTTTTTCATTGAATTTATTATCTAACTTTGGTGCTAATTTAAAAATGAGAAGTACATTTCATTTTTAAGTTGCCAGATTATCACAAATATTTTATCCATTAGCAGGTTTTATGACCGTCATTCCAGGAAACACTGGCAAGATCAATAGACGTAAAAAAAGCCTAGATTAATAATTTACCTAGGCTTTTAATACTTTTAAAATGGTGGAGCAGGCGGGAATCGAACCTACGGAAGCCAGCGCCAGCTAATGACTTATGATAAAAGCTGTCAAAAAGCTGTCATTCTCAGATCAAATCCATAAGGAATCAAACTCCTGTCCATAATCAGGAATCAAACAATAAATATTAATATACAGGGGTGCGTTAACTATTTACATACCATAGTATGATTCAAAAAATTAACATCAATTAACAAAAATAAGTTAAAAAAATACCTTGACCTACCACAACTAAATACTTAAATTATTGACTACACCACTACATATTGTGTTTTGGAGAATTTTAAAATGAGAAGATAGATTGATTCTGACAGCGCCGCAGGACACTACCCTGACAGAATCATAAAAATGAAAGGCTCATAAATAGGCTGGTCCTGGAAAGATAGACTAATTATGAGCCGTGGTAGTGCAACACCATTATTATTTAGTTCAACAACACACTAAAATGCGTTGCTTAGTGAATCATAAAACCATTTACTTTTGTAAGCAACCTTTTCGTGTTTTATATTGGAAAAGGAATTTATATGGCTACTTATTTGATAGCTTATGATTTAAAAAAGACAAAAGACTATGCCTCATTAATCGCTGCAATTAAAAAACAGTATCCTACATACTGCCATGTATTAGATTCAAATTGGATAGTACAAACCAGCTCCGATGCAAAAAACATCAGAGACTACTGTAAAAAATACATGGATCACGATGATGCTATTTTCGTATCAAAACTCACTCCAGATGCTGCATGGGATAACTTGGGTACAGAAATTTCAAATTGGATTAAGCAGCAATTGAATTAATAATCTAAATAATCCCCGCCTATATAAATTATTGGCGGGGATCTAAATCATCAAATCATTACGGATTTATTCATGACAAACGCACATCTTGCCTTTTAGCGTTTGCAGCTTATCAATAAGAGCATTATGTTTCACTGAGTTGCTGTTGCAAGTCTCGAAGTTTTCAGAGGCGTTTGTAAGGACTTCTTCAACTGTGGCGACAACGGCTGCATTTTCTGCGGTCTCTCCAGGAGGCTCGGCTCGATGACTATCGGTACCTGTGATCGCGGCGTTCCACAGCTGCAAAGAATCATGAGTGAAGCAAATGCGATCATCAGCCTGTTCACGTATTTCGCGTTTAATGTCTCGATATACAATTTTAATCTCCTGTTCTTTGGCTTGCTTAGTTTCAATGATTTTTTCGGCTTGCGTATTGAGCGTTTGGCTGGTTTTTAAATCATGGTCAATACTACGTGCTGCACCGGCATCAGTTTTCCAGCCATGTACCGTCCAGCCCCCTACAAACGCACCAATCACTAGAATGGCAATCATCCCTGCCTTGATATTTGTGCTTAGACCTGATATGAAATTAATTGGATTCATCTTCATCGCTCCATTTAAATTCAGGCAAATCAACAGTTTGGCCAGCAAGCTCATGAGTGCTATCACCAAGGAATTGAATGCGGCCATCCGTCACAAATGAATGGCAAATATCAGTAACATACTCACCATTAAAATCTGTCGGCGCCGGGTTGTCATTGGTATAGCCTTTAGGATGTGGATATCTACATAATACCGATGGTGAAAGTGTTGGCTTTTCAATGTCGCCATTAAATGACCATTGGTGATTTGGATCATAATTAACGCCATGCACCCGTTTACAACCAGGACAATAAAAATTTAATGCTTGATAACCTTCTGGCCTTGTCTCTTCTTTAAAAATCTTAGGCATCGTCCAGCTCCACAAATTTTAACGGGTCAATCCGACCAAATAATCCTAAACCAACGTTTTGCTTGATGCGCATTTCAAAATGCAAATGCCCGCCGCGCGAGATGGTATCCATGCCTTTAGCATTTCCAGTACTCCCTGTTTTAGCAATCCACTGGCCTTTAGTCACCGTGTCACCGGCTTTAACTGAGATTTCGCTTAGGTGCGCATAAAATGCAAATAGGCCGCTATCATTAAGTTTTAATGTGATTGTGTAGCCGTAACCATCTAGGCCGAGATTAACTCCAGTTATCACGCCATCACCTACAGCAAGTACTTTCTCGCCTCGGTTAGCTTGTAGGTCAATGCCCTGGTGCGCGCGCGGAGTACCGTCTGAATTTTTACGCACCATGCCAAATTTTGCACTATTGACGCTGGCTAATCCGGCTGTTCGAAGTTTGCAGGATTTAAGTGGATTCATGATCAATCCTTCTGCGCGATGTATTTTTTATCCTACACAATAACCACCGGTGAATTTTCGGGTTATTTGTCTGCAAATAACTCAATAATCTGAAATAAGTTTCTGGCCACATAAACAATGCAAGCGTGCTGCCAAATAAAAGACTTAACCCATCATGCGACTCAAACACAAGAAAAAGGCCGCTCATGGTAGCTCCGGCATATTTTGCAATCATGCAAAATCTGGTTTCACCATCCGTCTCTGACGCCAAGTAGATTGCATCAGCAACGATGTAAAGACCTATTAGAATCGTTGCAAGAAATTCAAAGCTCATTTTTGCACCCCAAGCAAACTGAATTTAGATTTAAAGAACTCAATCAAGGAATCACGGCAAGGCTTATCAATAACAGCAAATCCCAATATAAAAGCCACAGGGCGTTGAGGTACATTAGTAATCCCCATCCACGCGTTAAACATCCACACAATTCCATGCACCATGACACAGGCAATGAACGTTGAAAAAAGAATTAGAAATATGGACTTACTCACCCGGAGAGAGCTGTTTCGATACACAGCCCAATAAGCACCGCCGAATGCTGTAATCACAACCCCCAATGGCAAATCAAAGAGCGTACTGACAATGGCTGAAAGAAATGCTACTAACCAAGGGCTTGTTGCATGTGTTATTGGATCTGGCATGGTTCTACCCTTCTTATTGATTTTTAGGCGTAAAAAAACCGCCTTTCGGCGGCTGTGAGTTTTAGTATTTTCTAAAACCGATAATGCGATTTGCGTAAAGTAATCGCTCTGTAGTTTTATGCGGCTTCCACCCAATATTGATACTTAAATACCTGGCACCGAGTGGCACGTGACATTCAAATTGAAAGCTATGTTTGAACAATTGCAGCTGATACCAAAACCCCTTACCTTCAATACCAGCTACATAAACAGTTGCATCAAACTCTTTTGGCCTACTGAATAGCGCGTAATGAAATCCGTAAGCGCAGTTCCGCCATAGCCACATCACGCGGCAGTAGTAGCGAACAAAACGGCTATTGTCATAATCGCTTTGCGTCCAGTTCCGCGCAAAAGCAAACCAGTGATCCGTGTTGTAAACACCGTACCACCATTCATCTACCGCATTATCATGTGTCTGAAACCAGAATAAAGGTCTTATCAAATAATCACGCGGCATAATGACATACTGCTTATTGAGCCGCTTGACTACATCTTGACGCATATCCGTGGTTACAAAAAGCGCCACGAATGGCGCCAGAATGTAGCAGGCCAACTCAATTAGAATGGCCGGAACAAAATAAACAAGCCAGATAATCAGGTTCATAGCACAGAATCTCTGGCTGCCTGCCGTGCTGCAGCTACTTCAGCTGGAATTTCAACGCCAGTTTCTGCAAAACGTACTACATACCAATCTGTGCTCAAAAGATAAGCACGCGCTTCGGCATTAGTTCTGGATTGAACTTGCTCTGCTGATGGTGGTGGAAATGGCAACTTAACAATTTCGCCATTAACCAGCGACCAAACGCCGTCATTTTCGTTAATGGTCTGGCGAAATAGTGCATCGCTAACCTGAATTGCTTCAGGTGGGATTTTGCAATCAGGATTATCGACAAGAATTGTGGGGCCCTCTAACGATGTTTCAGGATCATACTCATGATTCTGCTCTTCAATCATGCGTTCGCCGTGAATGTCACTGTCGTAACGAGCGGCTAAAATTCCGTCTTTAAATAAAATGTGTTTTGACATTGTTTTTCCTTAGTGACCAATAACAAAATAAGTCATATCTCGCGCAGCATTAGTACCGTTCTGCAGAGTTATTTTATTGGTAGTTAAATTGTTATAACTTTCGGTACCCTCAGCGCCTGTGATGTTTCCAGATCTAAATGAAACTTGAGCAATAAATGCCGCAGTCGGAAATGTTATTGGGAACGTAGCGATTGAGTTGCTGTCTGCAGGGACTGCTACCGACTCACCCCACTGCACAATAATATTTTTACGAGTACCGTCAGATGCATCCCTATAAGCAATGGCAATATACCCACCAGTGGCAGCCTCACCAGCACCAAGGAATGCAAGCAGAGATGAAGGCACCACCGCTAAAACTCCACTGGCACCTGAAATTGTTTCTGCATTAGTTGCGATCTCCAACAACCCTTTAACTGTTGTGCTGGCGTCAGGCGCAAGTGCAGCCGTAATCAAGGCCTGAATTGATACCTTCAACTGCGTAAGGTCGGCATGATCTGGGGTCAAGCCAGATGCCTCAATCACCTGCCGAATCTCTTCACCTATTGAATGAAACCACCATGCACCAGGCTCTGTAGCATTCTGCCCTGCTCCCGGGTCACCATTTGTGGGGTAACCTGCAGAAGGTGCTGCCGGTGCAGTCGGAGCCGATCCTATTGCATCCGCTTCCCATTTTCTATTGTCCATATTAGCTCCTGTTAAAATTATGTGTATGCGAACTGCACAAGTGTGTGTGCAGGCTTTAATCTTGTGATGACGCACTCAAGCGCAGTGTTTCCCCAGCTTGCAAGTGGCTCACTGACACGACCTGTTACGGTAAACTTACGCACCGTGTCTTGTGCTGCATTTACACGCCATGCATAAGACCAATTTGCATCATTGAGTTGTTCATTCACGCGCGAAGTTACACGCCAGCGCTTAAACTCTGTGATGGTGATGGCGTAGCCAATCTTTGCTGCAAGTGCGATATAAAACTCTTTGCTTTGCCCGCCAACGTTAGTAAGCTTGGCAACCAGTAATTCACGGCGCAATGCAATCGTTTCAGGTATTCCGGTACAGAGATCAGGAAGCCCGGCTACTCGCTCCCAATCTGCAAGCAACTCATTTGTTGTGCGTGGGTCTGCTTCATTCACAAGCGCATCTATGCGGTAATCCACGCGAGAGAACTCTTCGGCAAATGCTGTCAGTAGCTTTGTGAGAACCGCCTCTGCTTCACGGCTCCATGCTGGACCTTGCGGCAACAGAGCCTGCAGCTGCTGTAAATAATCATCAGTAGTTAGTGCCATTTTTAAGCCCAGGTAATTGCGCCGAAAGTGGTCATGTTGCCAGTAGTGTTAGTGACATCAGCAACTGGCGCGGTTAATACATAATTGGTTTCACCTGCAGCAATAGAGATTGCTTCACGAATGTGGCTTAAAAGAATTGTGCCAGCTGGTTCAGATTCACGTGTAATCAGGTCGCGTAACTCAGCTTCAATCGCAGCCTTTACAGCTGCAGTGTTTGGAGTTGCAGCAATTGTAAAGTTAAGCGGCACTGCAACCGGAGCGACTACTGTAAGATTTGCAGTTACCGGTCTACGGGCCTCAATGTAGTCATACACAGCAGTCACTTCACCGGCATCAGGAATGATGCTGGCATCGTCATCTCGTACAAATCGCACCGTGACAGTGCCAAGCCCAAGCTCCATTGGATAAACCCATGCCCGCGTTACTCCTGCAACCTCAAGCGCCCAGTTCACATAGTCATAATCAGCACCGCCGTGTGGTGGCTGCTGAATACGCGCAAGCAAGCGTGCCCGCAATTTAACGTCGTCTTCCTGATCTGCCCCACCGGCAATCCCGTTAGCATCTACCGTTGCTGTGCTGGTAATACCAGTGATAGGTGTAGTGAGTGATAGCAGGCTGCCAGCCACCAGATTGGTGTTAGCACCACTGCTTAATGCCGTTACTGCCACCAGTGAGGTGCCAGCTACAATGGTTGCATCAGCATCTGTACTGTATTCAATACCTGTTGCTGAAACAAATACACTGCCAGCCGGCACCAGCGTGGCATTAACACCTGCAATTGTGATGCTACCGACTGCAGGCGTTGCTGCAATGCGTGGCGTTGTCAGCCAGATACCTGCCCAGCGGTCTAAATACTCGCTGGTTGCTGTGTCATAAATCACGTTCTGTGCAATAAATTGCAAATGGCCGTGCAGCTCATGTGATGCACCGGCAAGTTCTTTGCCGTAAACTTCAGCATCAGATCTGCGTAATTGCTCAAAGCTCAAGCGCGAAAATATGCCATCACGAATGCGTGTGATTAAATCGCTTAATGTAGGTCTGCTAAACGGCACGTATGTACTCCCAGGCGTTATCAAATCTCAAGACAGCTTGCGAGCCATCCACTCGGTAAATCGTGCATTGCAGGGCTAGCCCATCATTGCCATAGCGCTCGGCTATTACATCCACCTTGCTGGCAACCCCATCATCAATCAGCCATTGCAAGGCTTCCTGTGCGTACTCACGCGCACGGTTGAATGTAGATGGCAGAATCTTTTCGCGTGATAGCAGCCAAAGGCGCGAGCCGATCTTGTCATTCACTTGAGGCGGCTCTGAAGCATCACCCCAGTAACCCATCTTTTGGCCTTCAATGAGGTCGTCCGGATTTGCGCGCCGCCATGTAAACAGGCTGATAATCACCGCGCGGTTCAATGATTCTTCCTGGCTTAAATCTGTAGATTCAATGCCGTTGATTACTATTCTTGCGTCTATGGCCAGCATTGGTTTCGCCCATAAAAAAACCCGCAGAAGCGGGTTTATAAGTTTTTTAAATTAAGGTATTTCTGGAGGTGAAATCGCGTGAGGCGTTCCAGCCACTTCGCCAATTTGCCAGGTATTGATTCTGTCTGGCAACCATTGCTGCCCATGGCCGTTCACATCAAACACGAAGCTGTCAGTCGCATGAATCTTGATGTTCTTGCCGCGCAACTCAATATCAAGCGGCGTTTCAACCAATACCTTATCGCGCATCAGGTGAACCTTTTGTCCTTGGTCGTCATGTAGCGCAACTTCGCCATCCTCAAGCGCAGTCAATCTAAAGCGTCTGTCAGCGACTACAATCGCCACGCCGTGGCTACGGTCACCGCTAAAAAACAGAGTAACCGCCTCAGCACCGGAATGTGCCTTGCTGGTATAACCGTAGGGTTCAAAATGCTCGATACTCTCTTTGGCTTCATCACCACGAAGCTTGAGCTGCAATGTCTGCATCTTGCTGGCAGAGTTCACCAATACTACTGTCGCACGCAAAGCCATATTGCTGATAGCGCGGTTAAGAGGTGCCAGCATTCTGCTGAATAATCTTGTTGTCATTTAACATCCACCCAGGCATCGCCAGAACTTTTACCTGATTTTTTGGCGCTTTCTTTTTTTGTAGTTTCCGGGCTTGGTATGTAACCTTCTTTTGGTGCAACTCTTAAACTGCAAGTGGTGCCACTACTGCCAATACGATATAAAACCTCAACAATCAGTAGATCACCATCAAAACCGATCACCGGGTCATTGACATGCACCATTTCGTTCGGTAGCCAAAGCGCGCCATTCTTTTGCCGCCAGCCTTGTACCGTATAAGTTGTTTCAAGCGCTTTAGAATGACGGTACACACGCTCATATTTAACGCGCTGCTGGCAATCCAATGCTGTTGCGTTGCCGGTTTGCTGCACAATTAAATTTCGGTAGCGCGTCACTGTGCTGTCTTTAATACTAGCAACCACACCGGCTACAGCATCGGCATAATCTTCATCATTACCGGCACGCTGGCCCTTACTGGTATATTCACTGAATACATCTTTATAATCCAAAGCTGTTTCAGCGTTTAGTATGTTTTTTCCATACTCAAGTGAGGTAACTGCTTTGCCACCACTGGCAGCATTAATAAATACCAGCTCACCATTTGCATTGTCGGTTGAAAGCAACTGTCTTATTGCCAGCAATCTTCCAATGGATTCAAATGCGGTTTCTCCAGTATCAATCTGGTGATCACTGATTGATGTACCAGTATCGATTTCAGTCAGCACTTTGATGCCATACGGCGCAGCAAGGTCACTGGCAATACGTTCAATTTTTACGCCACGCCACTGGCCTGTTTTATGTGTTGCGCTGCAGTCGATTAAATCAGCCGTTTTACTTCGGCCTGTTACACCAACACTCAAACTCTTTGGTCCGTAACTGATCGGTGTTGCATCAACGTAGCCAGTCAGCATTTTATCGTTGCCAATAAATACCTCACACACATCACCGGCTTTTACGCGGCGCGGTATGTCGGTCGCGCCCGGCCATGTGCGCGTGATGCCTAGTTTAAAATCACGCGCTTGGCGCTCGATGCCTGCAGTGATTTCAACATCCAGCCAGCCACCAAAATCTATGCCGTTAACACGCAGCTTTACTTCTTCAGTCATGCGCTCAATACCTTGATTGTGTCAGCCGGCACAAAGCCCGGGTGACGCACTTTGTTGCGCTCGATAATCTCACCATCGCGGCCAGTGTCTTCATATAAATCGTAAGCAAGCACCAATGCTGGCATCACCTCTTTTGGGGTAATGTTTTTGAGTCTTGCAGCGCCTTGCGTGCGTGCTGTAATATCCGCATACGTTTTGCTACGTAGTGTTTTTAATGCCAGGTAAGTTTCATCGTTTGCGGTTTCAATTTCGGTGTCTATTGTTGCCAGCAATTCATTTTTAATCACAATGGCATCGTCATATACCGGCAACGGCATTGCTGCCACCATACCTGCAGATTGCGCAATCAAAGCCTGACGCACCAATGTATTTATAGCGTTTTTGTTTTGGACCATACGCGCACGTGTTGGTGTGTTGCCGCCGCTGTATCTCTGGCTGAACAAGCTGGTTAAGCGCAATGTTGTCAGCGCATTGAGCATGTTGATCGCGTTAATATCGCCAAGGCCGCTAATCTGTGAAAGCACAGCATTGCCCTTAGCAAAAATCCCAAAAAAGCGCGTAGCAAGCTGCCCAGGTGTGCGGATAAGGTCCGCCAGATCATCACTCAGTAAACTTAGTGGGTTACTTAATACAACTCCAGCACTTGTTAAAGCGCCATCAATCGATGTAAGTCCCTCGTTAAATTCCGTGATCGCATCTGTCACGGCAAATTCAGGCAGACTATCTACACTAAAGTTTTCTGTGAAGTCATCAATAGCGTTAGTTTCAAGTACATCAGCAGCCAGCAAGCTCTGTGTACTGGTGGCATTGACAGCAGCTGGATAAGCAAGCTCACCGGATTCAACAAAGCTGATCTGAAAGCTGCACATGCCACCATCGCGGAATGAATGACTCACGCGCACATCAGTTACAGCGACCACCATGCGGCCGTAATACGGATGCACCAGCTCACCAGACCCTGCTTTTTCAAACGCTGCCAACAACGCATCGCGCTTTGCCATGTAATCATCACCGATGACAAAGGCCGTGAGGTTGCGCTCACGCGCTTTGCGGCCTAAGTCTTCAGCATACGGCATATCGCGTTGTGGGTATTCATGCACCTCAACACGGCGGCCAAAGGTTGCATCGTCTGATTCAACCTCGAATGGCACATTGCGAAAGCTCGCTTTTTGTAATTGATCACGCCAGCTCATTTAAAACCCCGCTACCATACGGCGATAACCAACATCTGCATTCATAAACACACCGCTTTGATTTGTTTTGCCCACATCTACACGTGTGCCAGGTGGCGCATTCTCAAACTTCACGGTCATTTCGCCGTTTAGTTTTGTTTGATTATTTCCAACCAGGTTGGATTTATTACGTGCAGCATCGGCGTATTGCTTGCTCGATGTAAATAAGCCGGTTGGATTTTGATAAGTGCTTTTTCTATCAACATTCTTATCAGGACCTTTTCCATTTGCAGCCAAAGCTGCAGCTGCAGTATCGTTGCCAAAGAACGCTAATGTCTGGGCAATTGTTTCGCCAATTTGATTTTTGAATTTTTCACTGAGCAACGAATCGTTGATCCATCCGCCAATTGCATAACCAACACCAAACGCAGCGGCCATAAGGCCTGCATTATTTTTCATCATGTTCAAGGTTCCGGTAAGGCCCGCAGCAGATTTTTTTGTAAAGGCATCTGATACAGCAGTACCGGCATTATTTGCATCTACCTTTAATCCCTTAAACGCGAGGCGCATCCGCCAAATTGCGCCAACAATAGACATTATTGCTGCAATTGGTCCTGCAGCCCACGCCAAACCGAGACCATAAATAAGCGTTTTAACGCCGCCAATGGCATTGATAAAATCACGAATGTCAGCAACCGTAGCTTGAATGCCCTTGAAGGTTTCTACCCAGTTGACTTGCTTTATTGCATTAGCAACCTCAGTGATTGCACCTGCAATTTGTGATTGCAAAAATTCTTGGTTTTCACTGATCCACCTACTCATTGAATCAATAATAGGCTGAATCACTGGCACCATTTTAGCCAGGGCATTAGTCAGCGTATTTTTAGTTTTAGTGCCAAGGGCAGTAATTGAATCGCCCATGTTGTCCAGGTCGGTAATAGCCTGTTTATTGACAATATCTTTCATGGCCTGCTCTAGCGAAATGCTGCCATCTGCCAGACCATTTAAAAGCGGGATCATTTTAGTGCCGCTTTTACCCCACAATTCCATTGCCATGCGCGTTTGAATCGCAGGGTTTTTGTTTTTTGCAAAGCCTGCAGCAAGCTCTGGTAATACATCGGTTAAACCTACCAGCTCACCTTTGGCATTTTTAAGCGGAATGCCTAACTTTTTCATGAGTCCAGCAAAGTTCTTATCCGCTCCGCTTGAACCTTCAGCCACGCCTTTATTGAACTTGGTAAAAGCCATTTCAGCGTCTTCAGCCGTGCCACCCACCAAGCCAAGCATGTTGGCCATTGCTTGGTAGCCTTCTACACTAGCACCGGTTCTGTCTGCAGCATCCTGAATGCTGCCTGCATAATCCATCGCCGCTTGTGTTGCGCGAATAGCACCAAACGTTACCGCACTGAATGAGAGGAAAGCAGGCACACCGATTTTACGCATGAGCTCACCACCGGCGTTGCCAATATCACGCAATGATTTATGCATGATTTTGATAGATTTGCCGATTTGCGTAGTCGTCGGGGTGATTTTATCAACCGCGGTCAATATCGCTTTAAGCTGGAATTTATCCGCCATCGCCTGGACCTTCTCTCAATTTATAAATACGCTCAGCCTGAGCGTCGTAAAGCTCTAATTTTGTAAGCGGCATTTCAAACATGTAGTCGGGTGACATGCGCCAGAAATACGCCAGCTCAAACACCCGATCTACAAAATCATCTACGCTGCCGCTTCTACCCCGAAAAAACTGAGTACCGCCCCTGCCAATGCGCTCAAATCACCTGCACTAAGCTGATCAATTGAACTTGGTGGCACAGCCGCCAGGCGCGAAACATACTTGCCTACTGTTTTAACCTGAATCTGCAAGGCCTGATCGTCACCGTTCATCAGCACGATGTAGGGGAAACCAAGTTCTTGCACATCCTTGCCGGTTGGTTCACGCAGCTCAAGCTCGGTGACATCAACGCCGTGCGCGGTGATTGCTTTAGCTAAAGTTACCTTCATGCCCAGATCCCTTTAATGCCATTGAACTCAACTTCAAGTTCGCCGCTATCTGATTTATAAGCTACTTCACCCACTACAAACGCACCACTGAGCGTGTAAACAGAGCCATTAATAAACTCTACGGTCACGGTGATGTCGGTTGATTCATCCAGCTTTTCACGCGGGAAGTCAGGACCTACAATAAACGTGCCTTTAACGTATGGCACACGGGCTGTTTCTTTCAAGCCTGCTACACCACTTTGACCCATCACCACTTCACGCTGCACTGACAGCATCGGCACTTCAATGCCGTTGTCGCCTTTAAGTTCTAACTGAGAGCCATCCACTTTCACGTAGCAGGTACCTGCCACTTTAGGAGCTGATGCCATGTTGATTCCTTTCGAGATTCAGCTATCAAGGATTCCTTGACGGCTGATGGTTTGATTAAAATTAATATTGCAGACGGAATTGCGCCAACACTGCAAATACGCGCAGCTGGTTAACCAGATCAGGCGGGTACAGAACATTGAGGCGGTTTGGGTCGTTTGCATCGCGCTCTACAATCAGGTGTGCAGCAAATTCTTTTGCATTTTCAACAATGCCTTGCTCTTCAAGCTCTGCGTACTCGCTCAAGATTTCTCCGCGCACTACGCTTGGTGTAACAATGGCCTGACCTGCACCAAAGCGGGTACCATCGTTTGCGAGTTTGTGGCGTGGGTATTTTTGAGTAACCACGTAACGCAAGCGGCGTAAAACATGCGCCAGCGTGTGCAGGGTTTCACTGTCCAGGTAAGACGGGTCTGCCTGATTCCATGCGTTCTTTTGGTAAGTAGTAATCGCACGCTCTACACGCTGTGCGCTGCCGCCAACGTAGCTGGTAGCAATACCACTATTTAGTAAGGTGCCGCGCTCAGTTTGAATAAAGCGGCCTGATGCAGACGCAGGCAAGATGCCAATCAGTTCACCGGTCTGGGTTGGTCGTGCCGGGTCAGCGGCAATAAACACCGCATTACGTGCGCCATACGCGGCTGCATACTCCCATGATGGGTTCGGCACACCTGTTTCATAGCCTGCAATTGAGGCGTGCTGGTCGTTACGCGCTAAACCTAGTGATACCAGGTTAGAGAACGTATCTGCTTTAGCTGAGTAAACGTGGCCATAAATCTGGCGGTTATAAGCCCAGCGGCCTGTAGTGTCATTCATCAGGGTTTTGAATGCATCAAGCGATGTGCTGTCTGTGTATGGGTGAATGATAAAGTCATACTCTTCATCACCTAGTGCAGCCAGTGCCGTAGTCAACACTGAAACACCAGTACCTGCTGTTGTTTGTGCAAAAGCCACCGTGATGCCTGCCGGTGTTTTTTCACCACCGGCAAGGCCACGATAGTTAAGCCGGTAATCAACATCATTACCGATTGCGCCTTTATGGCGACAAGTGCATGTCACTACGCCCAGCGCAGCCGTGGCAGTAACAGGCAGGTCAACTGCTGCTGTAATCGCGGCAGCAATCGCAGCAGCAATAATGGTTGGTGTATCTGCAGACACCACTGCAACTTGCAGTTTTTGTCCGGCAATGTACAGGTTAAGCGTGCCACTTTCTGTAGCATTACCTGTCACGGTGATCGTATCAACCGCTGCAACCCCGGCACCAAGATCATCAAGCAGCAGCATCCATACTTCGCCGGTTGAATCATTAGCGCGGTAGATTTCATGCATGCGCGCTGCAATTGAGCCTACACCGGCAAGCTCTTTTGCTTCATCAGTGCGTGATACCAGCATTGGTGTATTAGCATCACCGATACCGGCTGCAGTCTTTTGGCCAACAATCAGCGTGCGCAGGTTTTGTGAAAAATAGCCAGCTTGAGAGTTGTCCACTTCCGCATAGAAAAGCGGGACTCGCAAATTGGCAGGAGTGGTATTGAATGACACAGTCATATTGCCTCCGGGCATAAAAAAACCATCCTAAGTGTGGTATTATTTAAAAACCAAACTTATGGATGGAAACATGAAAAACTTATTACTTAACGCCTATTTCGCAGGTCTTATAGATGGAGAGGGAACAATTGGAGTTTATAAATTTAGCTCCGGAATTACTCGGCCAATCATCAAGGTAGATATGACATGCGAAGATACAATTAACGCATTACATTCTCATTTCGGAGGATATAAAGGGTTAAAAAAAATTGAAGATAAGCCAAATAGAAAACAACAATGGCACTGGGAGGTTACCTTTCTAAAAGCCGTTGAAGTTGCCAACTTAATATTTCCTTATCTAATAACAAAAAAATCAAATGCTATTGAAGTTATTGCGTATACGCCGAAGAAGCGAGGGCGACCAAAGTTAAAACAATAGCTATGGTGGCTGGCTTGTTTAAAACTTAATTAATCTTGCTTTGGTTTTACTGCTTTTTTTGTGACTACTTCAACATCGCCATCATTAATACGGCGCTGCCAGTACATATCGTTCACATCGACCTCACTGCCGCTTTCAGGCAAAAAGCCTCCGCGTATCGGGTCCGGGATCTGTTTGTTGTTAATCGGTTTAATAAACATGGTTATTCCTTATTGTGGCACTTCAATCGTAAGCACAGCATCAATGGTGCCATCCGGTCCCGTATCATCAGCTGCAACTCGGTTAGGGTCAAACGGCTGAATCATATCTACATTGAGATTCATGTCAGTAAATTCTGGTAATGCCGCGTTCTTAATTGCTTGGTAAGTATCAGCCTCGGTGAACTCGGTTTCACAGGCGTATTCAAACTGGTAATACATGCGTGCTCGGTCAATATCCAACAACTGCCCGCCTTCGTATTCAATTGGACCATGCTCTGCGTCTGGAGACCATGAAAGCAACGCCGCATTCAGCACGTTACGTATAGGCTGTGTTTGCGCTACGCTACTATTGCCAAGTTCGTCTGCAGTGTTGCTTAAAACAACGATCACAGCAAAACCATCGCGCACAATCTGAGAATAGCCATTCTCAGAGCTATTCGGCTGAGCCGTATCGTCCAGCGGAATTACATATGCGCTTGGCATGGCAAGTTTTGCATCTGGCTCAAGCTTTGCAAACTCAGCAGCTCCGGCAATACGCCCTGCAAATGTCGCATTGGTGCGTGTTTTTAATGCTTCAACAATGGCAACAATCATAATTTTCTCGGTATCAGCGCGCCTTCAAGCGCGTTTAATATTGCCACACGTGAAACCTCACGACGTGCATCTAATGAATCTGTCATAAAGTTTTTACGCGGTGCCAGGTTGTTTTTTGTGCTGCCATAATGCAGAAAGGCTGGGTAGAAATCCTTCATTTCAGCCGTTTTTTGTGGCGCAATTCGTACAAGAAAACCAGACTTTGCAACCTTGACTTTAATAGATCGCATCAGGCTACCTGTTCGCCTGGCGGGATAATCACCAACACTATTAAGAATCCGTTTTGAAACTAGCTTTCTTGCCAGTTTTTGAACAGCACGGCCTTCAATGCGTAATGCGCTGCGTATTTTCTTTTTATCAAAGTCAATCCGGCTAAAGCCTTCAATCGTGGCATTAACTTCAAACATTACCCAGGCACTCCGCTTCAATCATCGTAAACTGACGCGCGCCTTCCAGATCGCTGACGCGGCGCACGCGGTAGCGCGTGCTGTTGGTTTCAATCACATGGTTTGCGGTAATATCCTGCTCATTTACCAATCCAGTGCGGCGCACAATAAATCGGTCTGTGACATCTTCACCCACTTGTTTTGTGCCAAAGAATATTGCACCACCTACCGGTTGATGTTTTGCCCACACTGTTGCAACAGTAGTAAAGTTATGTGTGATTGCGGCACCCATTGCCGGAATGTCAGACTGCGATTTAATGACAATACGGCGGTCAAGTTCGCCTGCTGCAGGTAAACTCATAGCCGCCATATCCTGTATCTATCAAGCAACCCAGAAAAGAAGTCATGCGGCAAAGTGGTAATTGCCGCTTCAACCCCGGCTTCACGATTTCTATACCAAACGCCAACTGCCAATTTAATCCAGTTTTTAATACTTGCCGGCACACTAGCCGCATCTGCATAACCTGCTGTGTAGCGAATGCGCACTGCATTGGCTACATCAAGCGTTTCCGGCCATGTAATGCCCGGTGCAGGCATCAGTCTGCCAGGTTCATTATCTTTATCCAGAGCGTATTGGTTAACCGCGAGCGTAACTTCATTTGCAGTCAACGCATCAATGTATTTAACGCTGGTAATGCTGATAATGGTAGGGTTAAGCAGCTCAATATCACCATCCGCAGGAAAGCTATCAAGCACCAGATCCCATGTTTGCGGCATGATTGATCGGCCTAATATATGCTCACACTGCTCACGTGCCCCGGTAATAAGTGCCTGGATCAAAGCATCATCAGCAGCATCGTCAACACGCAGGTGAAGCTTGGCTTCAGCCACAGTTATCGGCTCAGTTGCTGGCGGTGTAATTAAACGTGTGATCATTAATATTCCGTTAATTATTTATTAACAATAAAAAAGCCCACCAAAGTGAGCTTATGAAGTTATAGATATAATCGCTCTTTAATACGCATTTTTAGATTTTTGGTCGTGATGTGCTTATGAACGATTGCTGCGATACATATCGCCACAAATAAACCAGCTACTAACAATAAAATCACGGCTGCACCTCAATGTTTGAAATAATCCCCGCACAAAACGCCTGGCACTCCTTAAGCGTAGGCGATGTCAATTCAACCCATCTGCTTGCGTAATCCTGCATCACCTTCCAGTGCAGCAGCTCAGGGTGCTGCATCAGGAACTCAGCATCTTGTTTAAACTTGGGGATGCAAGGCGTATCAACGGTGATAGTGCCATCGCCGTTATCGTGGAATGAATGCTCACCACCGACATCAGGGTCTAGTGCTCGGCCAATGGCGCTGGCAATGTCAGCCAGATCCGCTGGCACGGTTATAATCAAGCGTTCTGAATAACTCATGAAAGACCTGCCAATCTGTTCGCATATCGCTGCATGACAGCAAGGTCAGATGCGGATTGGGCTGTTTTGAAGATGATGCGACCGTATTCTTTAGCAGTAATTTCTTTTACTGATACGTTATCTATGGTAGCTGTGTGCCCAGCAACTTGAGTGCCAATCAACAGTTGGGCGCTCCCAGCAGTGGCTACCATAGTTTTTCTTCCTATTGTATTAAAAGACTGATTACCAGCCCCCCCAATAGCTGCAATTACCCAATTTGATACTGCAATTATGTCAAAAGTTATTATGTAGGTTTTACCAACAGTAAGATTGTCTTGGCTGATGTTGCCAATAGTTCCGCTATTTGTAGCAACTCCACTAGCAATGCCCCAGCCGCCTGTGAGTCCCCATCCAGTGGCAGAGCTAAAGTCTCCATTAACAACCAACTCACTTCCAATCACCGCCCCTCGCATATCATAAGTACCAACAATATTCTGACCTGTGTAAGTCACCTGACCTGTCTCGGCTGTGTTGATGATGGTTGCTGATTCGTACCCTGCTGGGAATGTTGCAGTGAGTGAATCTGTTGCATCAAATACCCAATTGTATTTTCCGCTAGTTAATCTAAGAATACTTTTGTTTGCAGTGGTGGCTTGAGTGGCGTGGATGCCTGTTACTTCTTTTACGGAGATGTTGTCAACGTCACCACTAAATAACCCGCCTTGATTATTAAATATAAGGTTTGATGTAGAAGCACTCGCTTGAATATATTTAGAGAAAGTACCAGCTGCACCTGCAAAATCAACGTAAGTAAATCCACCAATACCAACTCTTACCGTTCCTGCATCGCGTCTAGTAACAGTCATTGTTACCAAGTATGTGTTGCCTATGACAAAAGGACTTGCCACCACATAAATAGCATTAGCATTACTGCCACTTGCTGATGTAGAAAGAACGCCAGAGCCAATAGTCCACCCTGCCTGCAATGTCCAGCCTGTAGAAGTAGCAAAACTTCCATTAGTAACTAACTCACTCCCAACACTCCCAGCAGCATCCAGCACCAACCCCACTGGATTATCCACCGTAGCCGCAGTAGTACCTGCACTGTCAAGATAGTTGCCAGCAGTTAAGCCGTTGATTACGCCTATGCCGGGCAAGTATACGTGGGCGTCTGTGCCGTATTTGCGGAGGATGGAGGCGACTTTTTGCGCGATTGTCTTTTGTGCGCTTGGCTGGCGTTGCCTTAATGTTCGACCTAAACGGCGCATTGCTTATACTCTGTCGTAAAAGGTGACGTTGCACAAAGCGGCGGTAGTTTCAGCCACGATAGTTACATCAGCCAATGTGGTATCAATCGACTTTTCAGCACCGGTGTCGATCTTGTAGCCAGTTGAAGGCGTAACAGTCGTGCCGTTTTTAAGGCCGATACGCACCGCGCCGCCAATGGCTTGAATTTCTGCGACTACTGCATTTTCTGGGATTACCGCACCTGTACAAAGGCTGGCAAGCGTTACGCCTGTTGTAGCTGGGGCTGTGATTGTGAGTTGGTCGATTAACCCACGAGTACCGACTGTAATTACTTCGGCATGAGAGCCGTCGCCCATGTCTTGTAGTTTTTTTGAAATGCCATTTAGTACACTAAATAAAACATTTGACATGTTGATTCCTTTTTTACTTTTAGATATCTAATCTACAAATACAAAAGCCCTCTTTCGAGGGCTCTTTAATTTGCGTACTGAGTTGCTGATTATTTATTGGCGGCTTCCGCTGCTGCGGCTTCCGCTGCTGCGAGTTCTGCTGCTGCGAGTTCTGCTGCTGCGAGTTCTGCTGCTGCGAGTTCTGCTGCTGCGAGTTCTGCTGCTTGCTTACTCTCAACAACAACACCTTCACCAATAATATCAATAGGCGCTTTATCCTGAGATTTACAATAAGCAACTGCGCCTTTATCACCATCAACCAAGCCTGACTTTTCATGTGCATTAATAACTGCTGTTTCACCTAAAACCAAATCGTTTGGTGATAGCAAGAGATCGCCGTCATGAAAAGAAACCAGTACACGGGCTAATTTTTTTGCCATGATTTATTCCTTGAGTTAAAAATAAAGAAAGGCGCCTATGTAAGAAACAATGGCGCCTTTTTTATTAAGTTGCTGAGTGTTGGTAGAGTTTTACGCCATTCACATCTGGCAAGTTGCCGCCAGCGCGCGCCCAGGCTAAGAAACCAAACTGACCTTTTTTGATAAATGCAGAATCATCAAACTTGAACAGTGTGAGATCCATTGCATCACGAATAAGGTAGGTTGATAAATCACCAAAAGCGATTGATTTGGCATTGGCCGCAGGCGTTGGCATGTAGTTGTTAATTTCAACCTCATAGCCCATGAGCAAATCTGGCGTACCCTTGCCGATGCCGGCATCATATGATGGTGTCCAGATTGGACGGCCGGCCGTATCTTTCAATTTACGCAAAGTACGGCGAACCGCTTGACCAAACATAAACTTAGGCGACATACCATCCAGGTATGCCACATCCATCGCATCTACCAGATCAACCAAATCGTCATAAATGACGGTTAAGGTTTGGCCTGTAGTGCCGGTTTTACCCACACCAGATGCGGTAACAATACCGTTTGGTTGCCCAGAACCTGTGCCTACAGTAAACATGCGGTTTTGAATGCGGCCTACACGCTCACCCAAACGCTTGAATACTAGCGCCTGCACATCGATGTTGCTATCTTGCAGCAATTCGATAGGTACGGTGACGACTTTTGAGCCAAACTTATAGACATTCAACCCAACTGTACCAAACGTAATGTCAGCGTCTGTTGCCGTAGTGTTTTGAGCGATGATCTCACCCTCTTCGGTAGTGCCGTCTGTTGTTGGCCACGTCATATCAACACCAGTTGTGGTGCGAATTTGTTGTGAAACACGACGCATTGCGCCAAAATCTTTAATCGTTTCAATTAAAGAAGAAGCAATCTCCGTGTCTACGGTATAGCCACCTTCAGAACCAGTGGTTGTGCTCATGGTGTTTTGAATCAGCATGAACTCTTCGGTACTGATCTGTTTTGACTGCTTACGCAAAAAGATATTCAGCGCTTTTTCTGCTTCAGTTTGCTCTGTTTTTGATTTGCGCGGCGCATCGCTAAAATTGCGATCAACTGCATCATCCAGCATCTTTTGAGTTGCTTCAATTTGGCTATTCACCAATTCAATCTGGTCACTAATACCATCAAACTTGGTTTGGTCTTCTTTCGACCAAACTTTGTCACCTTGATTGGCCAATAAATTATTGGCCTCTTTACTGAGAGCTTGTTTTTGCTCCCGCAATGCTTGAATGCTCATGCTAATTCCTTTCGAGTGGTTGAGCGGACATAAAAAAACCCGCTAGAAGCGGGCTTTGGTCACAAACGCAGGAGCGTTAAGTGATTTCTAACAATTGCAAACGGCGTTGATTGTTTGCAATCTGGTTCTTTGCCTGGTCTAAAACGGACGGCTCTACAGGTGCCTGTGGTTCTGTTAAAGATTTTGGCGCATTGGCAAAGGCTGATAGGTTCCAGTTTTTTGATTTAGCATTGGTATTGTCGGCACTGCCGGTATAAACCGTGTCTACAAAGCCATAATCGGCGGCCTCTTTTGCGGTAAACCATGTCTCGGCATCCATCCAGCTAACAATCTGCTCGGTGGTCTGGTTGGTTTTTTTCGCATAATCAGCGATGATCGTTTGATCTACTTTATCTAGCAGGCTGGCAGTTGCAGTGAGCTCGTGTTTATTGCCATAAGCAAGCGTCCAGGCGTTGTGGATCATATAAAACCCCTGCTCTGCAATCTCAACACTTTTAGCGGCACTGGCAATGCGTGTGGCAGCACTAGCTGCATAGCCATCTATGTGCGCAAGTACGTTGCCATGCTGTTTTATCATGGTGGCCATTGCTTCAGCTTCAAACACGTCGCCGCCAGGCGAATTAATGCGCAAATGTACTGTTTTTCCCGTATGCGCCATGAGCTCTTTGTTAAAGTCTGCAGCACTCACACCCCAGTAAGCATCAATCACGTCATATAGGTACATGGTTGGCTCATTAGTATCTGCGTTAACAACCAACACGCTTGGTTCTGGACGGTTGATGTTGTCTTTAATTAGTTGCAGGAGTTTTTTGCTCATTGGAGGTGCCTTTCGGAATATAAAGTTCGTCACCGCCAGACATAGGCGGTAAATTTTTAATACGGCGGACTTCATTGATCGTCCTCCAACCCGGGCCTTGTGACCCACCGACAGATTGACGCAGCGCTTCGCCTTCGGCTTTTATATCCGCCTGTAAAAATCCCTCAAAAATGAACTCGAGAAATTCGCCATCCTGACGGACTAGCTTGCGGTTCATTTCTTGCTGCCATAAATTAGCGCGTGGCGCTAAATGGAATGTGACGAATCCTTGCTTGATTTCACTTACGCCACTGCCCCAGCTGGAGGTGGTTTCCTGTGCGCCAATTAAAACAGGTGGAACGCCACATGCGCGCGCGATATCGATCACTGAATATTTAATGCTTTCCAGCAGCTGCGCATCAATTGCGCTCATACTGAGCGCGTGCATTTTCAAGCCTTCAGTCAAGATCATTGGGCGTCCAGCATTTACCGGGCCCGCATAACGGCTGTCGTATAAATCTCTGAAGGCATCAATCTGGCCGGAATCCATGCGTTTTTCTGTTTCAAACAGGTGCTTGGGTGACGCGCCGTTCTCGTAAAAATTACGGCTAAACTCGTTGGCAGCGATCGCAATGCCAATTGAGTTGTAAGCGTCATACTGTATTGCAGAGAGGCTTTTAATGCCGTCAAAGCCATTGCCTGTCATGTGTAAAACATCATCAGCTGAGCGTGCATAAGGCTTTGTTTTGCCATCAGTGCTATACATGTAAACCAGATCGTTACCTTGCAGCTCAACACGTGTGCGGTCTGGGTGCCACGGCAATAAACCTATAGGATTGCCACGTCTATCGCGCAGAATTTCTGTGTAGGCATCGCCGCGCAAAATGTTGCAGCGCTCCCACCACTGATACATGGCGGCAGAAGTCCAGTTGCCAACCGGGCTGATATTTAACATGCGTGAAAATATGCTGTCAGAAACGCGCTCACGGGTACCATCATCTTTAATTCTAAAATGGTGGATGGGCAATGATGACATTGCGTTGCCGCGTATCGTAATCGATGCGCCAACAGCACTCAGGCGCTGTGCAGAATTTGCAGTGACTGAAGTTTTACCACCAATCCCGAATAGCTCAAGCACTTGCGGGTTGCTGCTGTTAATTAGCCCACTATCTGCATTGCTAATGCCGTGATTTGCACGTGCAGCTTCACGCTCACGCTTCCAGTTAGTCAAAATAACACTGCTTTTTTGACTGACTTTCTCAGCATCGTACCAGGTTGATTGTGCGTTCATAATGTCCTTACAAGGCGACGAAGCCCTGCTCGATTGAATTGCTATGTGTTTCACCTAACATTGCACGACCATGTGCAACAATCAGTGCAATTGCAGCGTCAATTTTCTTTTCGGCGCTTTGTTTGCGAGGAAACCAGTTTTCGTTATGGTCTGGTTTAACTTCAACGTTGCTCATCATCCACACAAATGCCGGGTTGCCATCATGGTGAAAGCGTCCATCATCAATCAGGGCGGCGATGTCTTTCATCGGTTCGCTTAAATACTTCACGTTCATGGGGATATCAATGACGGTATAGCCAAGCTCTTGTAGATTAGGGGCCATCTCACGCGCGCCCCATGCATCCATGGCGATTTCTTCAATCTTTACTTTTTCAGCAACTTCTACCGTCTCTTGTTCAATTTGTGAAAGAGAGATCATGTTGCCCGGCGTTTGAGTTAAATGACCCTGTACAACCCATCCGCGATAGTGTGCATTTTCAGGCTTTTCAACAGCAGCTTCCGGCAGATAGTTTTTAGTGAACACGTAGTAGTGCTTTTTACCGTTGATCTCTTTCACAAACTCAAACACCGTCGAGGCGATATCGACTTTGCTGGCCAAGTCGTTGCCGATATAGCATGACTCGCCGATAAAATCTTCCAGCTGCAGCGATGGGTCGCCGCAATTTTGTAGATTCTCCAGGTTAAATGCAGGTGACGCACTAGCTACCCACACATTCAAGTGTTTTGTTTTAAACGTGGATTGCTTACGCGGATCCGCAAGCGCATCCTGCTGTGCTGCCAGTAAAAATTCACCGCTGACGGAAATATCAAAGTTTGGGTTGGCCTTGCGTAAAGCATCTTCGCTGGTCCAGTCATCGTCAGCATCGATCGTAAAGATAATGCCAAAACGCCGGTCGTTTTCTTCCAAGCCTTCCAGTATTTTCTGCAGCTGCTGCTGGTGCTGGTAGCATGGCCCGCCAATATTGACACCAGCTGTTGTAATCACCAGCAGGATTGGCTGTGACCGTGCACCCATGCCAGTAGCGCCAGTCTCATACATATCATTCGTCGTATGCTCGTGATATTCATCCACGATCCAACATGATGGCGATGCGCCATCACCAGGTTTACCAATGACAGGTTCAAACCGGCTATTAGTTTCAGCAATTGCCAAGTTTGATTTGTTCGGTACCACGCCATAATATGACCTGAAAGCCGGAGTCGATACCGCCATCAGGCGCGCCGGCAAGAATACTTCCATTGCCTGGTCTTTACTGGTAGCACCACTGTAAACCTCGGCGCCAAACTCACCATCAGCTGCAAACATATAATTGCCGACAACAGCTGCGATCGTAGATTTTGCGTTCTTGCGTGGCACAAATAAATCTATTTGCCTGAATCTACGCTTACCAGTGGCCTTAACAATCCAGCCAAAACCGACTGCCAGTACAAAAACTTCCCATGCTTCCAGCTTTATTAGCTGTCTACGGGCTGCCCAATCGCCTTTGATGTGGGGCATTTTCTCAGCAAAAGCACAAATGCGTTGTGCTGGACGGTAGTTTTTACCGTTTAAATCGATAAGCTCAGGGTTGAAAACGTATGGATAATCTTCTTTTTCAGCCTTGGCCAGATCATCCAGGTGACGTTTGCATGCCAGGCGGTGCCATTTACATGCAATTATTTTTCCATCAACAACATCTTGTGCATACTGCGTGGCGATTGCTGCAAAGTCTTTAATCATATTTCGCCGAAATCATCACTTTTTTTACCTGGTTCATCATCGCCAAAAAGATTCTGCTGAAGATGATTGCTTGGAGTTACGCGGCTGCGTGAACTTGGCGACATGCCAAAGTTACTTAAAAATTTATCTACGTTATGACGCGCCTTATTTGCGATCACCCAGTATGGCGAGTAAATGATGTTGCCATTTGTAGTGACTTCAGTCATGCCGTCACCTCCCACATAGTCTTTACCTGCAGCCTCTGCTTCGGCAATTTTTACAGCTGCACGCTCCATGTTTCGTTTGAGCATTTTTTCTGCATAAACTAATTCAGCCCAGCTTTGCACATATAGCGACAACGCAGCGCGATCCAGTTTAGAAATTAGGCCATAACGTATTAGCTCTACCGTGATGCGCTTCCACTCTTTCTTTGCTTCCGGCAATAAATGTGCAGGGCATCCAGGTATCTCTACCTCTGGCTGCAGCGTATCCATCAACTGGTGAAGCGGTTTCTTGCTTGGGTTGCCGTTTAGATAGTGGATATTGTTTGGTTTGGCTTTTGGTCCTGGTTTCATTGTTGGTTCCCCGCATGGGGATATAATCGCCATGCATTTTCATCTGCTCAGTCAGGGCATAAAAAAAGCCGACATCGAGATTCCGATATCGGCTTAATAAACGACCCGTCAATGAGCGCTGCTCAGGGTAGTATTCTATAAAAACGGCTAGCGACTAATTCAACCCGTAATGAAATCGGGAGAAAACCACTCGGTGCCAAGCTAATCGCTATGCGTTTTTACAGACGTCTGCACAAAAATACTTACCAAAAGGCATCCATACCCCTGTACTGGACACCCCCCCTCCCTCCTAATTCCCGCACATAAAAATCTGGCTAGGCATACGGTCTAGAGTCTAAAAGCTGTAGACTTTTGACCACCCCCTACCTGATGCCGGTGAAGCCACCATCTTCAGTTGCAGTCTTGCGGTCATGGCATTCTTTCGCCATTGCCTGCCAGTTAGCACGATCCCAAAACAAAACCATATCACCGCGATGTGGAATAATGTGATCAACAACAGTTGCAGGCTTCAGTTGTTTCTTGCCCTCTAAACAATCAGGACACTGACACAAAGGATGTGCTCTTAAGAAACCTTTACTTACCTTTTGCCAGCGATAACCATAACCACGTTGAGTGGATGATTCACGCCGAGATTCAGCCTGCTTTTGCTTTACCTTTGCATGCACTTCACAATACGCACCTTTAGTTGTTAGCGCTCTACATCCTGGTTGCTTGCATGGTTTAGGTGCCGCGACCGGCATTGTGTTTTCCTTTGGATTTTTACTGGTTACAGCGTCCAGTGCACGTTTGGCAATACTTGTCGTGCTGATTGTGTCGGTTGTAACCGAGATAAATTGTGTAGAAGTGTGTAAGGCAAGCTGATTCTGTTAAGTGTTCGCCAGTCACAAGCTACCATCTGCAATATGCCACCTACGATGTAAGCCAGCTCTCATAGTTCTAAGTGTCAAGCGTTTATGTACTATGCACCTATACGGCTGACCAATATTCCATCTGGCTATGTCCTCGCACATGAGGGGCTAACAATGGTCATGCGTATAAATGCAAAAACCCACAAGCAACTAAGCATTGTGGGTTTGTAGACGCATTAATAAACACGTTAGCAGAACTTTACTTTAAATCGGCAAATGGTGTCAACATATTTTTTAGGCTTTTATTAATCCAAATCTTAATCCACCATCTATAACCAAGCATTTGTTATTTTTAAATTCCGCCTCTACTAATTTTAAAATACCATCTTTTTGCTCAGGAGAAAGGACTCTTTCCGAGTGAATTATTATTTTATCGCCAACATCCACCTTCAAACAATACATCTCATCAATAAAATCCACATCTAACATATTGAACTCTGCGTGGAGCTTATTTAATCGCGATATCGTATTTTCGTCCCAATTATGTACATTAATTAATTCATTCAATGAATCACCTTCCCAGCCTACAACAATGCCATAAATCCAAGCCAAATGTTTAGTTGAAGACCAGTCTATTGAGCTAAAAGCAATCGCTGATTTTAAGCTAGAAGCTACATCACTCATATTAAACCTCCATCGTGAAAAATCTATCAGGTGCAGACGTCTGCACTTTAATCGCAGGTAGAGCTATGCCGCATGCCAAATCATTCAGGTAACCAAGCATGTCGCGATGCGCCATATCCAGGCGCGTGTCATATGTCCGAACGCAACAACCACAGCGCTTGGCTTTCTGTTCTTTGGTTCCTGTTTCTGTGTAACATTTCATGATTACATCCTTACGCTCAGTGGCCAGAACGCATATTGCACGGTCTACCTCAACACACTGTGAATCCATATCTGGCGTCCAGAACCCACCACCAGGATTAATCACAAATGCAGATTTCTTTGGAAATCCGGTACCACCATCAAGGCGACGTGCGCGCCAGTTTGCCCACTGAATTAGTCTGCTGGTCACATAGGTATCTAGCATGATGATTTCCCTTTAATAACTAACTCACTCATTCTTGCTCGGTATGCGGAATAAGTTTCTCCGAGCCTTGGTCCATTCCATTTATCTGCCATTTGATTAAACTTTTTATCAAGCACACGCCGGCTAAGATTTATATCATCAACACTGATAATCCTACGTTTAGGAACACATCCCTCACTCCACATATTCATTTCCTTAATTCAAAGTATTTACATTTGTCACCAATATGCGGAACGCCTTTATTGGTAGTCTTGCGTGGATCCGTACACATCACCCTGCCAAGTACGTTTGTATGCTGATCGCATGCCACACACCCCAATTCACGCAGCTGCAAATGCTCAACCACCTCAGCTGGATCGCGGTAGTAATGAAGCGGTAAAGCGTGGCTATTTTCGTTTGCCATGACCGGCATTCCCTTCTGCAAAATCATTTGCTTGCTTGGCCAACTTTCCTATTCTTAAAAATTCATCACCATTCAGCACCACTGAAAACTCACTATCCTCCTTGTGTGTTTTACGTGCCGTGAACTTGCCACGCTCTGACATGGCCGTTACCACCAAGTCATTACCAAAGACTGCTCGCATCTCATCTGCCAACTTTGCACACTCTGGATTTTCAGCACGCATCTTGGCCGCTTGCACTTCAGCAGATACTTTCGCTGGCATTTCAAACTCCTGAATTCTGCTCATACTTCCATACCTTTCCATACCTCAGTTGGCAGGTATGGAACCTGAAAAGCGCATAAATTAAGGCTTTTCCATACCTTCCATACCTTCCATACTAAAAATGACGGATATACATACGCATGTGCGCGCGTGCGCGTGTGTGTGTGCATATGTATGTGTGTGTGAAAACGGTATGGAACGTTTGGAAGGTATGGAACAACCGCACAAATATTAGCTTCCAGCCTTCCATACCTTCCGCTGTAGGTATGGAAGGTATGGAACATTTGCGCGATAAATACCATATTTTTAGAAGCCAATTTCATCTTCAGCCTCCGTTTTTCCATCAGATCCCCCAGTAGTTGACATCGCCTGCTTTCTTGGTGGCGGCTCATACCAAAACCTACTGATCAAATCTGTCCGTTTTTCTTTACGTGTACAACCTAACTGACGCAGTGCTGCACCAATTCTGGTTTGTATATCTCGCGTGAGCTTGGCTGAGTCTATCTTCAGCCATTCAGTGGCCGCGTAGTGCAGGCTAAACTCACCAATTTGCTCATTAACCTTTTCAAACAATGCATCTACAAAGCTTTCCTGAATGCTGCGTTTAAGTTGCTCTGGGTCAAATAGTGCTGCTTGCTCTTCACTTGTGGGCCAGTAGCGCAACCCCTGCTCTACCATCACCACCGCTTCAGCAAATAGCTGATCTCTAATCTGCTTAATGCCTTCTACGTCAATTTCTTCTTCAACCGATACTGGCCAGAAGCGACGGCCGCCTGTAGGGTCTTTATTCCATTCCCACTCATTTGTTGTGCCCGTGAAGATCAACTGGCGTGGGGCGCGTATCTCTCTACGACCATAAACAGGCCTGTAATCATCTACCTGCCTTGATAAAAACGACTTCTGCTTAGTTGCCTCTGCTTTAGCAACAGAACCAAGCTCTGAGAACTCATAGAGCATCTTTCCTCGTAGTGCTGACAATGAATCTTTACTATGCAAATCTAAGTCCGTATCGCCATACCACTCACCACCGATAGCTGCCAGTGCTGAAGACTTCTTACGGCCTTGTGGACCCTCAAGCACCAGGCAATAGTCAAACTTACATCCCGGCTCAAAAACGCGCTTTACCATACCCATAAAAAACCACCGGGCAACACGCTTGCTGTAATCGGTAGATTTCACACCCATGAAGTCCAGCATCCACTGATCAACTCGGCGTACACCATCCCACTTCAAACTTTTAAGCCAATCTTTAGGAGGGTTTACCACGTTATTACGTGCCATCACTTCAACCGCCTCAGCCACTAAACTTGCAGAAGGGCTAAAGCGATATAGCTTCGTTATCCACATTGCAGTACGCGCATCATCTTGCGCATCCCACTCACCTACCTCGCCCTTTTTATTCCAGTAAGGTGGGTGTTTTAGTTTAACTACGCGCTGGCCAAACTCGTCGTAAGCAATCACGCCATGCCAGCGCTCATCTTTCTCTAATATATCTACCACGTTAGCCAGGCACGCCACGATCTCACCATTGTTCTTTGTGAGCAGGTAGTAATACCAATCAGGGCGCTCTTTACCTTTCTTCTCTGCGTCAGCGGAATTAGGGGTAGATTTCTGTTTTTCATTCTCAGTCGCAGGCTCAGCTGGAGCGCGAACATTTAAGATAAAAGACAGTAACGCAGATGCATCCATACCTTCGTTGATGGCATCAGCAATATCCCAACCTGAAGGCTTAACTTCAGGCAAAGGGATGTCTACAAGATTAAATTCAGTGGCAGGGTCAAGCGCTAACAACTTTTCTTGAATGCGCAACATAGCCTTCATGCCAGGCTGTTCATTCTCAGGCAGTAGCGGCTTACTCAGCGGGTCAACGCCTGCATCCTTTTCGGCTTTAGATAATTTTTCGCGCTGGGCATCACAATCAGCCCACGCATAAATTCTGCGACCGGCCAATGGTGACCAGTCGCACTTTTCAATTGCTTTACTTCCCCCAGGCCAGCTGACTACAGCGCCCTGTAGCATATCAACAGGCGCATCAGCGCACTTTTCACCCTCAACTAACAACACCCATGCATCAGGCTTTGCAGCAAGTCTATCCAACCCATACAGCGGACGGTTCGGCGCTTCCCATTGCATCCAGCGCCATTCATGGTGATTATTATTTTTATTTTTGCAGTAGGTCAGTGGTAGCGTTTCTTTGCCGCCATCACTGGTATTGAATCGATAGATATAACCAAGCAGCTGACCGTTGTTATCTTTGTATGCCCATTTCATAGCAGGCAAGCCACGATTAGGGTGAGCTAATGGAGCATCTTCAGCACTCGTTGGTACTGGTATCACCGGGTGCCACGGACTCTCTTCAGCTGGTTTTGATTTCTTGATTGTTTCCGGATCAACTACAGGCTTTTTACGCTCTGCAGCATTTTTGGTCTGTGGCCTACAACCTTCTGGCAAGTTAAACGCAACCTGGTCAGCCACATCGATTGCAGCTTCCCATTGCTCCAACCCTTCAAGGTAAGCGTATAGGCTAATTAAATCATTGCCGGCATCGTTTGTGGCAAAGTCGCCCCACTGTCCGCTATTGATATTAATTGAGAACGAACCAACCTTATTGTCAGCTCTTAGTGGATTTGTAACCTTGTACTCATGCCCCTGCCGCTTGCCACCTGGCAACCAACGGCTGAGCAGTGTCTCAGAGCTCATTAACGCATGCCGTGCAATCTCGGCAAATGGAATTGGTGTACGTTCAGCCACTATCTGACAACCCGCTTAACTGCCGCTTTAAATTCAAGCAACTTGGCCAGCACGTCATCAATTTCATTGGAAATATCACCAAACTCTTTATTAGAAATATCGCCATCTGCATAAGACTTCTGGAAAGCGCATGAAACTTCACCAAGTTCTTTCATCGCGCCCATGTATACATCAAGTAGCGCCATATCACCTTCAGGCACTGTCGGCATCTTTACAAACACACCGCCAGCCTTCTCGCTAAAATACTCGGCGACCTCCTGGTTGCGCTGCGCAAAATCAGTCATCGTTTCAAATTCCTGAATCGTCAGGAAATGCGTTTCACTATTAGGGTTAAGCTTATTGCGTAAAACCCCTTCACCCTTACTCATCAGGCTGGCTAATCCTGCAACAGAACCGGCAAACTCATGCCCAATTCGATAAGCCAAATGTTTAATAGTCAACGTTTATTCTCCCGATTAAAAACGTGTTTTTACTTATAAATCAAATACATAATTAATTTAACGACAACCAGCCAACGCAAAAAAAGCCCTCGAAAGCGTGGCGCTAACGAGGGCAAACGTGGGAGATTGAAATGCAAGTACATATAACTGTTGAGCAACGCCAGAACAGTCAACTGGTAAAACACGGTAAGCAGGCGCGCAGATCATGCAGCACTCCGCATATGTTCAGGCAATCCATCGTGTGGATGCGGGTAAAGATCAGGTCGCAACTCGTGCGGGGTAACTTGCCATTTTGTAGCCTCAGAAACACCAATAACCTTTTCAGCTGGCGTTCTAGCTTTCAAGTAATTTTGAACAGCCTGATATTTAACATCAATGGCAAAAGCCAGCGGCTTCAATCCAACAATAGACACTGCTTTTTGTAGGGGATTATCATGATTCATGCATCCATTTTACAACCGAAAATTGTAAACAGTCAACAACCAAATGTTGTTAAAGATAAATATAAAATAACCGATATGCACACTGATGAAAAAATAGAGTTTTCAAAGCGAATGAATTTCGTGGCGGATGTGCTTGGCATACCGCCAAAAGGCAATAATCGCCAAACCATACTCGGTAAAATGTTTAACGTATCTCAAGAGTCAGCACGCAAATGGCTAGAAGGCGAAAGCATTCCTCAAACGACAAAATGCATTGAAATAGCAAAAAAAGCCAAAGTAAGCTTTGAATGGCTAATGACTGGGCGAGGGGTGCAGTTATATGAAAAAACACCTGAAGCAAAAGTTATCCTGGCAATGCAGCATATGGACGAGGCCACAAAATACCAAGTTGTAAAAATCAGCGATTCGCTTGCTGAACCAGAGCCGAAGCCAAACGGGCACAATCCACCAAAGCAAACTGGGACATAATAAAAGTAACGTTTATCAGTTTCCAACTAAAAAAATATTAAACTCTTCATTTGATTAACAAATAAGGCATAACTATGTCATCACTGTCAGATTCTGCTGCAAAATCTATACAAACACACATTGACACTAAAGCCACACAAACTTTGCTTGGTATATGCAGCGGATTAATGGCAGACGCATCCCTAAATAACCAAGAAATTGCATACTTGCAAACCTGGCTATCTGAAAATAAAAATGTGGCATCCACTTGGCCGGGCAGTGCAATAGCGAGAAGAATTTGCGAGATTACTCAAGATGGAATAATTACCGAATCAGAACGCGCATATCTGGTTGATCTACTTAGCGAGCTTAGTGGTAATTACTTTCATGAAACTGGCGCCGCAACTATAGAAGCCCCAGCCCTTCCAATTGATGATGATCCGTCAATATTTTTTAAAAACATGACATTTTGCTTCACTGGTGAGTTCATGTACGGCACCAGGGCCAACTGTGAACGTGTAGTTTTACAGCTCGGCGGCATGCCAATAGATAATGTTACAAAAAAATTAGATTACCTTGTTATTGGCTCAAGGATATCGCCAATGTGGGTAAACACAACATACGGACGCAAGATAGAAAAAGCTGTAGAACAAAGAGATAGCGGATTGGAATTGGCTATAATTTCAGAACAACAATGGTTTCAGGCTATTGCTGATGCAGCTAGAAATTAATATAAAATATTTAATGAGGCCAACATGTTTTTCAGACTGACAATTTTATTTATACTCAGCACTTTATTATCACAGCCTGCAATAGCTGATCAATCAGAACCAATCCCATATACGGATTTTCAACTATCATTTATGAGGGTTATCAAAGACTATTCTCAAAAATATAAAACTGCAGAAAATGAGTTGCAAAAATCATCACTTGTTACAGAAAGGCACAAAGCATTCAACAAGCTTAAAGGTGACCCAAAAAAAATAAAGGACTGGTATGGTGTGATAGAAAAAATGGGAACGAATGGTGACGGCAAGGCTTATATAGTTTTAAACCTATCCCCCAATCTAATTACATTCTCTACCTGGAATAATTCATTTTCAGATATCAATGACAAAACGCTGATTCCACAAACATCACCCGTATTTAAATCGCTATCAAAAATGAAAGTTGGCAACGTTGTTAAATTCTCAGGCCGATTAAAAGCACCAAAAAATATGACTGAAGCAGGAAAAATGCAAGAACCTGATTTTCTGTTTATATTTAAGTCAATTGATTACGCCGGAAAATCAGCCATTAACTAAAATAAATACCTTCAACACAGCCCGCTCAATGCGGGCTTTTTTACGCCTGTACCATACAGGAAATTTACCAATTAAATAAATTTATCAAAAATTACAACAATCAGTTGTTGACATATAACAACCGGTAGTTGTATATTGGCAACACGTAACGCAGGAATGTTGCCATGCAAGTTGCTATAAACGACCTAGAAAACGCATTTAAAGCCAGCAAACTACCGCTGATGGGTTACACGTTTGAAGCTGCAATCAGCAATCAAGCACTGGCAATCTGTTTAAAACACCTGGCACAGCGCAAAACACCGTTAACGCCAGTAAAACCTGTACGCGAATACTGGTTTAACAAAATCTAGGAGATTGAAATGAATATACAGATTTCAGAACATGCGCCAGTGCGCACCATTCAACACATGATTGACGAAGCTAAATCGCTTGGTCTGCGTGTTGTTCACCGCCCTGATTCAATGAAAAGCAACGTAGTCAGCATGCGTGAAGCAGCTGACCAACGCCGCCAGCAAATGTGCGTAAGCCCAGAGGCTGCTTAATATGACCCAGAGTGCCAGCAACTTCATCTATGACGCGCTACGTGTTGCTGTAGGCATTCTGTGCATTGTAAGCATCACATACGCACTATGCGACTCACTGAATATCGGAGTTTTACAATGATTAAGCTATTAAAACGCATCAAATTAACGCGTCACTATTACAAAAATCGTGGCTACAACTTAAAAACAGCATGGGATTTAGCGGGGTGGACACTATGAGTTTTAATCCAGAACAATTTAATACATCAACAATTCTTTTAAAGAGCTCAATAGTAAGAACGTCTGTATGGATTAAAGATTACACAACAAAAAAAGTAGAGGATCAAGTGTATTCGGCTTTTGTCATTGAAACTGGTTCAGCAAGAATTCAAGAAAACCTATCGACATTAGATGCTCAATTAATGATAAATATGCTAAACCAACATATCGACTACATCAAGCAAGCAGAGCTTGAACTAATTGCTATTAATTCCAAGGCAGCAGCATGATCACCGCCCTACTCATTTTTGCAAGCACTTTTACCCTGGTGTTCGCATTGGGTTTTCAGAGCCTAAATGTAAATAACGGTCACTATAAGGCTGCATTTTTCACCAGCTTTGCTATTGGCCTAGCTAACTTGGTGCTATTCAAAACCGTACCGCAGGCAGACATGCTGGACATTGCCGCCTATTTAATTGCTGGGCCATTTGCGATAACAGCAAGTATGAAAGCGCACGACTGGTGGCACAAATGATTAGCCTATGCAAAATAGGTTTACATCGATGGAAATACAACGTTCTTAAGTCTGGCATTTCTGCAATATTTAGTTATCGCAAATGTAAAAAATGCAATAAGACACACGTGTTTTACGGCGACAGATGGCGAGAATAAAAATGAAGGATCGCAGATTTTCAGTAATACAGCCTTCCGGAAACCGTGCCCAACGCCGACAGGCAGAACGTAATGAGCGCCGTGGCAAGGTTTATTCAGAGCGTGTAATTCCATTACCTTCGCTACTGGATGAATTCACCGTATTCGACATGCCACAAAGCATACTGGAGCAGATCAGCCATGGATCTGTTGATTCGATTCAAGGCGTACCTGTATTTAGGGATAACGCTGGCATGTGGACTGAAATCACGCCTGCACTTTCAGGCTGGATTTTCACCTGGCAAAAACTGAACAGTGAATTAAATCTTGATTTAAACCTGAACCCGCTCAGAACCATTTGCGCACGTCTTGAAAACAGCATGCCAGTAACACATGAAAACATTAAAAACGCACTAGCCTGCCTTGATTCATGCCGTAAAGCATTCAGGGCATCAGACCGACAAAAAATAGTAAGTATTGCCAAAACCGCACAGCTGCAAATCTTGTTAAATCCATCCATCAACTAACAGCACTGGAATCATTATGGAAAACTATTCACTAGGCCGATTAATACCATTGTCATCAATTTACCCATCAAATACCAATCCTCGAAAACGCTTCAATGAAACCGATCTGCAAGAGCTTGCAGACAGCATCAAGCAACATGGGGTAATGCAGCCAATACTGGTAAGACCGACTAACGTTGATGCAGTTAAGAATGGCACAGATCATTATTTCATTTATGAAATCGTAGCAGGTGAACGTCGCTACCGCGCAAGCAAGATAGCCGGTCAAGAAACAATACCGGCTATTGAGCGCGAACTGAATGACCTTGAGACCCTGCAGCTGCAGATCATTGAAAATTTGCAACGCTCAGACCTTCACCCACTTGAAGAGGCACAAGGCTTTAAAGCGCTGCTTGATAACAAAGATGCAAAAAGCTGGAATGCCGATGAACTTGCAGCAAAGATTGGCAAGTCCCGCAGCTATATCTATGGATCTCTAAAACTGAATGATTTATGCACATATGCTCAGGATATGTTTTTAGATGGCAAGTTTGGCCGTGAGATTGCCCTGCTTATTGCACGCATCCCAGGTGCAAAACTACAAGAGCAGGCCGCAAAAAACATCATTAAAGCAGAGTGCAGCTACCGGGCTGCAAAAGACTTTATCCGTAACAACTTCACATTAGATCTCAGTAAAGCACCGTGGGATAAACATAGCATTACTCTTTACCCTGCAGCTGGCAGTTGCCTGAGCTGCACTAAGCGCACCGGTAATTATCCTGAGCTTTATCCTGATATTGAAAGTGCAGACGTCTGCACAGATACAGCGTGTTTTGCCGCCAAAAAAGTGGCTTATGCCAAAGATGTGATTGCAACCAACCCGCGCGTAATACATGGTGATGATGCCAAGCAGATCGCACCATATGGCGTTGGCGCCTATATCACTGGAGGCTACACCAGCAACCTTAGCCATACGAGCATCCATGGCCATACTGCTGAAGAACTGCTGGCTGAGGATATGCCGGCACCCTATATCCTGGTTGATGAAAAGCACGAAACCAGACCAGTATATAAAACAGAAGAAATTGAAACGCTCATGCAGCAAAAGCTGGAAGAAAAGATCGCTTCAGGTGAGATCGTGATTCAGCCTACTGCCCTTAGAGAAAAATCAGCAAATGAAATAGCTCGTGAAGAGCTGCAGAAAAAGCAGAAAGAAGAAGAACAAAGACGCCTGCATATCTTTAACAGACTAGCTCCAAAAATCAGCAAAGACCACATTGCTGTAATCCTGCGACATACCATTGATGTATTAAGCAGAGAAACCAGTACCGACCTGCAACCGGTTTTAGACCTTTATGATTTTGAAGGCGGCGAAGAAGAGTTTTTCACCGACTTTCAGCAAAAAGAGCAGGATTTATCCAGCCTGACAAAAATGCTAGCCCTTCTATTAATCGCACCAGGCGTAGAAGTATCAAGTTGGCAATGGGAGACAGAGCAAGACAACGAGAAAGACAAAGATTACCAGCTAATGCTGACCTTTATCAGCAATATTGGCCTCGATGTATCGCAATTTTTAACCGCAGAACTGCCCCTTACCCCTGATCCTGCTGCGCAAGCGCAAGAATTTACCCCCGAAACGGCTGCCGCCGCCGATGAAAAACCAGCGATGTCACCGAAATTACAGGCGATAAAAGATGCAGAACTTGCCAAACGCGCTAGACGCGCTAAGAGCAAAGAACAAAAGGTGTCTGCTAACGCAGACGTATAAACATAGGCGCTGGCAAATGCCAGCGCAAACCAACGAGGATTAAACAAATGTCAGTTACTGAAGAAATTTTAAAAGCTCTCCCCAAAGATAAAACTTTGGCCATGAGCGCTCGTGAATTATTTGGCCTGTGTAAAGGTGCTATTGATGTCGCCCAGGTTAGCTCACTGCTTTCTCAGATGCAGGCTGACGGCACAATCAGCCGCAAGGAAGTTAATGTTGGCCATACGAAATATATTTACTGGAATCAATCAACACAGACATCTGGAGCAGCAGGAAATGTAGATGCAAAACCGAATGAGCCGATAAAAGAAAAACTATCGGGGCCTGCAACACCGTCATTAGTGACAGGAATTAAATCAATGGTTGAAAGTGTAGTGAATTCAGTACCTGAAGTTAAATGCTATCCAACCGTAAAAATTGAAGCGCAGATCCAGCTGCCGGACATGCCAAACACACTCAAAGTGATCGGAATCAAGCCAGCAACATTGGATGATGCTTTTGCTACAGGAGGTAACTTCACTATTGATGTGGCCACTTTGGATGATGTTGCAATTGAAAGCTTTATTGCTCAATGGTCACAGAAGTTTAAAGAGCATGCACAGGCAAGAAGAAGCATCAATCAACAGCAATAACGATTATCCAATTTTATAAACTATGAAATATAAATGCCCAAATTGCGGCTGTACCGAACCATACAAGATGATGTTTTGTAGGTTATGTAAGCAGTTTATTTAGTAAGGACTAACCCATGAAGCATGATTATTTCAATATTGAAACAGTAATTCACTGGCACCCACTGCCAGCCGCAGCTCATACAGGAGCTATTATATAAATGTTCAAGTATGTGACCATCACTAAGTTCTGCAATGAAACTGGTTACACAGAGGATGCAGTTCGTACTAAAATCCGTGATGGTGTCTGGCTTGAAAATAAAGTATGGGTAAAAGCCCAAGATAATAGAATATTAATGAGCGTTGAGGGATTTCACGAATGGGTAGAGATGGGAATGGTATCCGCAAGGCGTCAGAAACGAGCTACGAACTCGCCTTTACCTATCAAGGCGTCCGCTGCCGCGAAAGAATCAAGCTCAAGCCCAGCCCCGCTAATGATCGCCGCGTAGCAAATCATTTAGGTGCTATTCTTGATTCCATCGAAAAAGGCACCTTCAACTACGGCATAACTTTCCCAGAATCAAAACGCAGATTTCTGTTCATTGAAACACCAGGCGAAGCTATCACCATTGAAAGCTATCTTGACGACTGGCTGGAAGCGCAAGAAAAGCAGCTCAAGTCATCAACCTATAATGACTATAGAAAAACTATCAACCATCTGATCATTCCTCAATTTAAAAACAAGCTGCTTTCAGATATCAAGCGGGTTGATGTAAAAAACTGGGTTAAAGAGATGGCCTGCAGCAATAAGCGCATATCAAACATTTTAAGCGTATTCAGGAAGGCGCTGCAGGATGCCGTAGAGGATGAGCTTATTGAAACCAACCCACTCTATGGATGGAGCTATGAAAACAAAGAAGCTCCAAAAAAAGAAAGTGACGTGCAGCCATTTAGCCAGGAAGAGCAATCAGCTATATTGAGCGTGCTCGATGGCCAAGCTAGAAACATGATGCAATTCTTTTTCTGGACAGGACTTCGTACCAGTGAGTTGGTAGCACTAGACTGGACAGATATTGACTGGCAGCGTGGCAGCATATTCATCACCAAAGCCATGACTCAGGCATCAAAGAATATTGCCGAGATCCCAAAGACCAATGCCGGCAATCGTGAAGTAAAAATATTAGCTCCAGCGATGCAAGCTTTATTGGATCAAAAGCAATACACCTACCTGAAAAATACCGAGATATTTCAAAACCCACGCACCTCAGAGCGCTGGACGGGCGACCAGGCAATTAGAAAAAACATCTGGGTCAGTGCATTGAAACTTGCAAAGGTTAGATACAGACGTCCATACCAAACACGCCATACCTATGCCAGTATGATGTTAACAGCTGGAGAATCTATCGCCTGGTTAGCGCAGCAGATCGGTCACTCTGATTGGGGAATGCTGAGAAAAGTCTACGCAAAATATATCAGCGATTCTATTCCGGAAGCTGGCAATAAAGCCGTTGAAATGTTCAGTGAAAATGCTGTCAAAAAAGCTGTCATTAAAGTGGAAAACCAGCCCTAATCCACCCCAAATATTGTCATTTAAATGACAGCTTTTACCTAGACATAAAACATATAACTTGCTGATTTATATTACTTTTTACTACTTTTAAAATGGTGGAGCAGGCGGGAATCGAACCCGCGTCCGCAAGCCCTCCACAGACAGTTCTACATACTTAGCTGTGTTGTTTAATTTAACCGCACA
>LNAP01000132.1_pt1 | contig 114223 bp, 113 predicted proteins | sample 602601 | NCBI WGS metagenome assembly LNAP01 (sample SAMN02440304, study PRJNA202911) | soil metagenome | biome: Subtropical and temperate rainforests or woodlands; isolation source: soil samples (1 kg each in a 20% v/v slurry with milli Q water) were... ... | reverse complement strand
GTCGTCGTGATCGAACACAACCTGGATGTGATTGCCGAAGCCGATTGGCTACTGGACATGGGCCCTGAAGGCGGTACAGGCGGCGGGCGGCTGGTGGCCGCCGGCACCCCTGAGGAAATCATGGCGCTAAAAGCCAGTTCGCATACCGGCGACGTCTTGAACACATTCATGAATATACCTAACTAATGCTGTGCCGATTTGAAAACCATCTGTCGGGCCAAGCGCTGGAACTTCTCGATTTCAGCCAGCGCATAACAGCGTGTACGCCATCCGATCTGCCTGCCGCCTTTGACGCCATCGAACACGCACAACAGCAGGGAAACTGGGTCGCCCTGCTGCTGGATTATGAATTGGGCGAATGGCTCGAACCCACCGTATCCTGGCCGGACGCAGCCGCGAATGGCCACTCCAGGCGTATTAACGACAACAACGATCCCTGCCTCACGGCATTGGTGTACAAGCAGGCTCGACATAGCCACCCATGGGATGCGCCCACCACGGCAAGTCAGGCAGACTTACACGCTCAAGCGCAAATCGAAAAAAACCAGTACCTGAGCAACATAGAAAAGATACGGGCAAGCATAGGCCGAGGCGACCTGTATCAGGCCAACTACACCTTCCCTATCAAAGTTGAATCATCCATCCGCCCGCTGGATCTCTACAAGACAATCGCTGCGCGGCACCCTAGCGCCCATGCCGCCTATATCGAAGATGGCGCGCGCATTGTGCTGTCGTTTTCGCCCGAACTTTTCTTCGAACGCCGTGGCTCGACGGTGACGGTACGTCCCATGAAAGGCACGGCGCCACGCCATGCAGACCCTGAACAGGACGAGCGATCGGCACAAGACCTATTGCACAGCGAAAAAAATCGCGCTGAAAACCTGATGATTGTCGATCTGCTGCGCAATGATCTAGGCCGGCTGGCAACGCCAGGGTCTGTCAACGTCGAAGCGCTTTTTTCACTTGAGCGTTACCCTTCGGTCTGGGCGCTGACATCCACCATTTCCGCCCATGCGCCCGGCAAAAGCCTGGAAGATCTGCTGAGGGCACTATTTCCTTGCGGCTCGATCACCGGCGCACCGAAAATTGCCGCCATGAAGAAAATTCGTGAACTGGAAGACGCACGCCGTCGCATTTACTGCGGCAGCGTAGGCTGGCTGGCCCCGAACGGCGACTGCTCGTTGAACGTAGCCATACGAACCATCGAAATGCAACCGGACGGCTCGGGTATTTTCGGCGTCGGCGGCGGCATAGTTCACGACTCTCAGCCCGAGCTGGAGTGGCAGGAATGCCTATGGAAAGCCAGCATTCTGGGCAGCATTGAGTAATTTCATCTCGCCCCGTATTGTTCCATTTCCAAATCATTCGTGAACACGAAGGCGAAGCGCAGACAGTACCTTTGTACGGCAAGCAAAGCCGACACCGTTCACGAATGATTTGGAAATGGAATTACAGCACCGCGTCCAGCCAGCCGCGTAAGGCGTTCGATACCCGAATAGCGCGCGCGTTCAGCAAATCATAGCGTGTAATCACGGCTTCCCGTACCCTTCCTTCATCCAACAAAGCCTGACGCTGCACGCCAGGCAGCAGCCCTGACGCCACAGGCGGGGTCAGCCACTCGTTTTTGGCAGTCAGGATGTATATATTGCTGCGGCTGCCTTCGCAGACTTCATCGTCGAGATTGCAAAACACCACATCGAAAAACCCGGGGTTCTCGGCAAGCCATCGTTGGGATTCTTCATACCATGGGCGATGCGTGGTTTTATGCCGCAGCCATTGCGCATCCGCCTGCAAGGGAATGCTTCCCATATGTAAACGCACCGGCTGCGGCGTTGCCGGCAACGGATCGGTTTCTATCGAATACTGCCCCTCGAAGGCCAGCAACAGACGCAAACGGTGGCAGGCGCCGGCGTCCAGCTGTTCGACGCGCTGCTGCACCGCTTGAACCAGCGCCGCCCCCGGCCAGCGGTAACCCAATGCCTGACAAGAGCTTTCCAGCCGCCGCCAATGGTAGCCCAGCAATGGCGCCTGACGCCCCGGCTCGACCCTCACGGTTTCTATCAATTGAACACGCGTTGCGGGCATAATTTTCTTTAAGATCATTTATTGTCCTGAGCGAAGCGCCCTGTAAGCAGCCACTGAATCGCCTCGTTTGCGGCGGCCATGCCCATGGCCGCCGTCACCGTCACCAGCGACCCATAGCCCGCACACGACAGCCCTTGCAAACCGACGCTGCCCAGTTCCGGCGACTGCGGCGTTTGCCACTGCGTGGGCAATAGTGCGGGCTGGTCAAACCACAAGGTTCGCACGCCCATTTTTGCGACCCGTTTACGCGGCTTGCCGGCCTGATCGGAGGCTTTGGGATAACCGTGATGGCGACGCAGCGTATTGCGCAGCTTGGCCAGCAAGGCATCGTTCAGCGCCTGCGACAGATCGCTGGCGCGCAAACTCAAGGTGTTGGTTTTCCCGCCCGCCCCGCCGCACACCACAATAGGCAGCTTGTTTTTTTTGGCTTCAAGAATCATGGCGATCTTCGCGCTGCCCTGATCCGTGCAATCGATCAGCAACGACAAGTCCGGCACCAAGACTTCATGCACATTTTCAGGCGTGACAAAATCATCGACCAAATGCACGCGGCACCCCGGATTAATCCCTTCCACCCGCATAGCCATGGCCTGGACCTTGGACTGGCCCAGCGTATCGGTCAAGGCATGCAGCTGCCGGTTGATATTGGACTCGGTAATATGATCCAGATCAATCAGCGTCAGGCTGCCTACGCCCGAGCGCGCCAGCGCTTCCACGCACCACGAGCCGACACCGCCTATGCCTGCCACGGCCACATGAGCCCCGGACAGACGCTCCAGGCTTTGCGGGCCGTACAGGCGCTCCAGGCCGCCAAAGCGGCGTTCAGGGTCAATCAGATCGATTTCAGGCATAGTAGTGAGTCAAGACCTTGTTACTGAGGTTGCCGCTATTAAATCATGCGCCGCCCCAGGATCGCCATGTCAGCCCTGGCTTACAATAAGAAACTGAATACTTTCCAATTTAAGTACACGCTTATGACCGGCCTCGAATCCCTTTTCGCCTCCAGCGGCAGCGTTTTTCGCCTTCTTACCGAAGAAGAGCGGCAGGCTTCGCTCAGCGCATCGCTGGCGCATTGGCAGCCTGGGCAGGACGTATGGGTCTTCGGCTATGGCTCTCTGGTATGGCGGCCCGAGTTTGAATTCTCTGAACGACGCCCGGCAGTCATCAACGGCTATCACCGTGCCTTATGTCTGTGGTCGCGCGTCAATCGTGGAACACCGGAAAGACCCGGCCTGGTATTCGGTCTTGATATCGGCGGGTCATGCCGCGGCGTGGCATACCGGATTGCCGCCGGCCTGGTGCCTGACACCTTGCACGCACTCTGGCAACGCGAAATGCCCAGCGGCGCGTACATTCCAAAATGGCTCAATTGCCGATCGGCTCAAGGCCCAATCAGGGCGCTGACGTTTACGATGGATCGCAGCAAACAGGCTTATGTGCGCGGCTTAAGCAAGGAACAACTCGTTGCAATTGTTCAAGGCGCCCACGGCACCTACGGCCCCTGCACCGAATATGTACTCGAAACAGCACAGGCGCTCAAGCAGGCCGGCATCCGCGACAAGAAGCTCGAAAACCTTTTGCACCATTTGCAAAGCACGGGCGCCGACCAGCACGAGTAGTTCCATTCTCAAAGCGATCGTGAATATAAAAATGGAATAAACTCACATGTCTATAATCAAGTATAGATAAGGCCTTAACCCACTGTTTTTCCGTGCGTTGGCCCTCTGTGATACCCGTTCGCCACGGCCACCTCTTTTTATTACGCTTATGTCCATCGCCGATCTTCGCCAGGTATACGAAAAAAACGTTCTGCTCGAATCCTCGCTGGCGCCGACGCCGCTGGAACAATTCGCCAAGTGGTTTGACGAAGCGCTGCAAGCCCACGTGGCTGAACCCAATGCCATGACGCTGGCCACTACCACCCCCAGTGGCCGCCCCTCGGCCCGCATTGTGTTGCTCAAAGGCTTTGACGAGCGCGGCCTGGTTTTCTTTACCAATTACGAATCGCGTAAAGGCCACGAACTGCACGACAACCCGTATGCCAGCCTGCTGTTTTTCTGGCCCGCGCTCGAGCGTCAGATCCGGCTCGAAGGCTCAATCGAGAAAGTCAGCGAGTCCGAGTCGGATGACTATTATCAAAGCCGGCCTCTGGGCTCTCGCATCGGCGCATGGGCGTCTCCTCAAAGCCAGCCCATCAGCCGCGAAGAGCTCGAAGCACGGACCCTTCAATTTACCGAGACACTTGGCGCACAGCCGGCCCGGCCATTACATTGGGGCGGCTATCGGCTTAAGCCCGACCTTGTCGAGTTCTGGCAAGGCCGCCCTTCACGCCTGCATGACCGTCTGGTGTACAAACTCAATGATGACCAGCAATGGGAACACATTCGGCTGGCGCCCTGAACGCCCATTTTTATGCCACGGTGACAATAACGCCCATGGGAACGCACTTACTCTTCTGGTGTCATGACTGCCAAGCCTGCCGATTTTGATTCTTTGTTTTTTCGTTCTGCTCTGGGCCGCTTTGCGACCGGGGTAACTATCGTCACGACGCAAACCCGCAACGAACGAACCCCAGTCGGGCTGACCATCAGCTCGTTCAATTCGGTGTCGCTTGATCCCCCCATGGTGCTGTGGGCGCTGTCCAAGAACTCTTCTTCGCTGAGCGACTTCCAGAACAGCGAGCGCTATGTGATTCATGTTCTGGCGGCTCAACAACTGCATTTAGCCAAAAAGTTCGCCCAGGGCTCGCAGACCGAGCGTTTCAGCGGCCTGCGCCTGACCCATACACCCGACGGCACGCTCATGCTTGATGAGCCCGAATGCGCGGCATGGTTTGAATGCTACAACCTGAACCGCTACGAAGCCGGGGATCACATTATTTTTATCGGACAGGTCGAACACTGCCACCGCTCTTTCGGCCAGCCGCTGGTTTATCATGCGGGCGATTTCGACCTGACCCCTTCCCATGAGCCGCTGTCCAACCACTGACCGCAGCCTTGAGCGTCAAGCCAATCCCATTTTTAAATCAATTGTGAACATGAAGGCGAAGCGTAGACAGATCATTTGTGCGGCAAGCGAAGCCGACACCGTTCACGATTGATTTAAAAATGGAATAACTCACAGGAAAAAGCCATGACCGTAGATATTGACTGTGTTGTCTTGGGCGCAGGCGTCGTCGGCCTGGCCATCGCTCGCGAACTTTCCATGAGCGGGCGCGAAGTACTGGTCGTCGATGCGGCCGAAGCCATCGGCACCCGCACCAGTTCGCGCAACTCCGAAGTCATACATGCCGGCATTTATTACCCGCAAAACAGCCTGAAAGCCCGCCTTTGCGTCAAAGGCAAGGAAATGCTTTATGCCTATTGCGCCGAACGCAAAATTCCGCACCAGCGGCTGGGTAAACTGATCGTCGCCACAACGGCTGAACAGGCTGGCCAGCTTGGCGCCATCGCCCAGCGGGCACAGCGCAACGGAGTCAACGACCTGATGCGCCTTGATCGCGACGAAGCGCGTGCTCTTGAACCGGCGCTGCGATGCGCAGCCGCGCTTATTTCCCCCTCAACCGGCATTATCGACAGCCATGCGCTCATGCTGTCGCTGCAGGGCGATGCTGAAAACAACGGCGCGCAATGCGTTTTCCATACTCCGTTCATCGCTGGTGACGTCCTGGAAAACGGCACATTCCTGCTTAAATTTTCAGGCGCGGAAGCCATGGAACTGACGGCGGGCTGCGTCATTAATGCTACCGGCCTGTCGGCGCCCGCGGTTGCCGGAAAACTGGCCGGACAGCCGCTCGAGCACATTCCCACCGCTTATTTCTGCAAAGGCAGCTACTTCACCCTGTCGGGAAAATCGCCGTTTTCGCGTCTTATCTACCCCATGCCCGACCACGCCGGGCTGGGCGTTCATTTAACGCTGGACTTGGGCGGCCAGGCCAAATTCGGGCCTGACACAGAATGGGTGGACAGCGAAGACTATACCCTTGACCCACGGCGCGCCGACTCGTTTTACGCCGCCGTCCGGCAGTATTGGCCCGCTCTGCCGGACCATGCTCTGACACCGGGCTACACTGGCATCCGGCCTAAAATCAGCGGCCCGCACGAAGCGGCGGCCGACTTTGCCATTAAAGGCCCGGCAACCCATGGCATAAAAAACCTGGTCAATTTATTTGGCATAGAATCACCAGGCCTGACCGCCTGCCTGGCGATTGCCGAGTCTGTCTCACAGGCACTGGACACACCGCCACATTAATCCAAGAACGAACATGAACGACTACATTCTTACCATTTCCTGTCCCGACCGCATTGGCATTGTGCATAGCGTTACCGGCTGGCTGCTTAACCTGCACGGCAATATCGTCGATGCGCAACAATTCGGCGACCTTGAAACCGAGCGCTTCTTTCTACGCGTCCATTTCAAACTGCCTAATGCCATGGCTATCGAAGATCTGCACGAAAAATTCTTGCCGGTCGCCAATAAATTCGACATGCAGGCGCAAATTTACGACGCCAACCGCCGATCGCGCCTGCTGATTCTGGTCAGCAAGCAAGGACACTGCCTGAACGATCTGCTGTTTCGCACGCACAGCGGGCAGCTACCTGTAGAAATTGCCGCGATTGTGTCCAACCATAACGACTATGCCGACCTCGCCGCGTCGTACAAAGTCCCCTTTCACCATCTGCCGGTAACGCCCGAAACCAAGCCGGCACAAGAACAGCAAATTCTGGAACTGGTTAAAAGCGAGCAGGTGGATCTGGTCGTTCTGGCACGCTATATGCAAATCCTGTCGCCCGAACTTTGCCAGGCGCTGGCCGGCAAGGCCATCAATATTCATCACAGCTTCTTGCCCAGTTTCAAAGGCGCGCGGCCCTATCACCAGGCGCATGCCCGAGGCGTGAAAATCATTGGGGCGACGGCGCATTACGTCACGCCTGATCTGGACGAAGGCCCGATCATCGAACAAGACATCGAACGCGTAGATCATGCCATGAGCGCAAACGACCTGACTCAGGTTGGCAGCGATGTCGAGTCCCTGGTGCTGGCCCGCGCTGTGCGCAGCCATGTCGAACAGCGCATTTTGCTTAACGGCAAACGCACTGTCGTGTTCCGCTAAAGGCCGGCCCTCAGCCGCCCAGGGCAAGTCCTTCACGTCTTGGGTCGGCGCCGCCTTCTATGCCGTCGGGCGTAACGACCAGGCCCTGCAGGCCGCTGGGAAAATCGACCTCGCGCACCTCATGCCCCATCGCTTCCAGCTCGGGTACCAGGCTGTGAAGGCCAGTACCTTTTTCGATTTCAAGGCCACGATTGCGGCTGCCAAAATTGGGTAAATCAATCGCCTCTTGTATGTTCATATTCCAGTCCAGCACGCCCAGAATCGTTTTGGCTACATAGTTGATGATGGCGCTACCGCCTGGCGAGCCAATCGCCATATAGGGCTTGTCGTGCTTGAGGATGATCATTGGCGACATCGAGCTGCGCGGACGCTTGTGCGGTTCGATGCGATTGGCAACGAATCTGCCGTACTCATCCACATTGGACAACGAGAAATCAGTCAGCTGATTATTAAGCAAAAACCCGCGCACAAAGATCTTGCTGCCGAACGCCGACTCGACCGAGCTGGTCATCGACACAATATTACCCATGGCATCGGCGGCCACAATATGCGTTGTGGACGGCAACTCGGGCGCCATCCCCTTTCCCCGAATAGCCAAACCATGAACCGGGTCGCCAGCGGACGCTTGCCCCATGGAACGGTCAGCCTGGATCAGCCCGGCACGCTGCGCCATATAAGAGGGGGACAACAAAGCAGCCACCGGGATATCGACAAAATCAGGGTCGGCCACATAAAGATCCCGATCGGCGTACGCCAACTTGCCGGCTTCGGAAAAATAATGCACAGCCGCCAGCGAGCCAGGCTCAAGCGCGGCGATAGGCGTATTTTTCAAGATGCTCAATATTTGCATTACGGCCAGGGGCCCTGAACTTGGCGGTGGCATGCCACATAGCCGGTATTCAAAATACGCCACACACAAGGGCGCGCGTTCGCGTGCTTCATAACCGGACAAATCGCTCAAGGCCAGATCACCCGGCACTGGATGGCGGGCGACGGCGTCCACTATAGCCTGGGCGATTTTTCCTGAATAAAACACACTGGCGCCATTTCGGCTAATTTCCTCCATGACCTGCGCAAGCATTGGGTTGGTCAGCTTGTACCCTACCGGCCAGGGCTCACCCCTGTCGTCAAAAAAATAAGCCGCTGCGGCGGGCTGCTGCCGCAACGCCTCTTGTTGCTTTAACAACGCATGCAAGCGAGGCGACACCGGGAATCCGTCCTGGGCGATCGCGATAGCCGGCTGAAACAAGGTTTTCCACGGAAGCTTGCCCTCTTCCTTATGGATTAACTCCAGACCGCGCACAAGCCCCGGAGTACCCACAGAGCGCCCGCTATTTACTGCCTCCCGAAATGAAATGGGTTTATTGTTTTGCATGAAACGGTCGTCACGCGCCGCAGCGGGCGCCGTCTCGCGACCATCGTAGGCACGAATGCGGCGTTCAATGGCATCGTAGGAAACGATGAATGCGCCGCCCCCTATTCCCGAAGACTGAGGTTCTACGACGTTCAACACCATCTGTGCCGCAATCACCGCATCGGCAGCACTGCCGCCCCGAGCCAGAATCTCTGCGCCCGCCTGGGTCGCCAACGGATTCGCCGTCGTCATCATATAGTTGGCGCCGCGCGCCACGGCGTGCGAGCCGCGTGCCGTCGCCGCTTCGGGATTAATGTCTTCAACCGCCGCGGGCAATTCAACGGCGGCAGCCTGCCTGCCATCAAAAAGGGTCAGGCCCAGCCCCAACAAGCCAAAAAGGCTGATGGCAACAACACGCTGCCCGCTAAAGACCGGACTCATACGGCTACTCCCATTCAAATTTAAGCGCCAACCATCTCTTGCAACCACGACTCGAAGGCTAACAGAGCTCCCGATCGCTCGCTAGTCATCGGATAACCAAAGTAATAAGCTTCGCGTACCGCCAGTCCGCTGCCAAAGGGCGCAATCAGCTGGGCGGCACGCAAAGGCTCGTGCACCAGGAAACGAGGAATCAACGCCACGCCCAGCCCTGCCTGAACGGCCGCCAGCGTCATGCTGAACAGTTCATAACGCGGCCCGCCACTAATCGCCTGCAAGTACTCAAGGCCTTGCTCACGATACCAATTGCGCCATGCATCCGGCCGCGACGTAATATGCAAATGAGTCAGCCCGTCCAGACTCTTGGAGGACGCCCACAATTGCGCACTGCAAACCAGCACCAGCTCTTTTTCGTCGAACAGCTTGATGCCCGCCGTTCCAGGCCATAATTGACCAGCATGATAGATGGCGCCATCGAACGGGTGATCATTAAACTGAAAGGGCAAGGTCTTAACGGATAAGCTAAGCGCAATATCGCCATGGCGTTTCTTGAAATCGGGCAGGCGCGGCACCAGCCAGGTCGTCGCAAACGTAGGCAAAACAGCGATATGCAAGCTGCGGCCCATGCCGGAACGCGACACCAGCCCGAAGGTATCTTTTTCCAGCTGCTCAAGGTGATAGCGCACACGAGCGGCGTACTCGGCGCCGGCATCGGTCAGGGCGATCCGGCGCCGGGCCCGTGTAAACAAGGTCACGCCCAGGCGCTCTTCCAGGTTCTGCACCTGCCTGAAAATGGTACTGTGAGTCAGGGACAGCTCTTCAGCCGCACGCGAAAAAGAACCCAGACGGGCGGTTGCCTCAAAAGCCTGCAGCGTTCCAAGGTTGGGAATGCCATGACGCATGAATACGCTCGCTCAATCAAAATCTTTGGATGGAAGCACTTCCTTAACCGCCAGATATGAACTATGCAGCAAAGACTTGGCGGCGCGCTCGGCAGCATCACCGTTTCCATTGGCCACTTCAGCAGTCACGCCCGCCCACTCAGAGGCCGACTGTTTTCGGCGCTTCTGCGTACGAAAACTGACCGCTTTTTCCCTGACCGCAAAACGCCACAAAGCCTGATCACTTAACGCCTCGTACATGGTGTGCAAACGTTTGATGCCACAGGCGGACATCAGGATTCTTTGCATATGCACGGATATCTCCATGTAGTCTATTGGCTTGGTTTTTGGGTCATTGGCCAGTTTTTTCAGTTTGATGACCCCGTCTTGCAATTGTTCCAATATATCCGGTGCATGATCCTCTGCCACCAAACGGGCCGCCAGCCCCAGCAATTGGGCTCGAATGATGAAAATCTGTTCGATTTCGCGTGGGTCAAATGCAGTTACTCGTACGCCGTATCGAGGAATTCTTTCAACCAGACCATGCCGCTCGAGAATGGACATGGCTTCGCGAATGGTGCTGCGGCTAACCGCAAAACGTTCCGCATAGGTTTCTTCCTTCATGCGCTCGCCGGGCTCTACGACACCTTCCTGTATGGCTTTCGACAATTGCTCTGCTACCTGCTCCGGCAGCGTTTTTGCAAGACGGCCGATCTGGATAGATTCATTTTGAAAGTAAACCTCTTGCGATTTCATACTTCATTCCTATAGAGAATTTAACTCTATTTTACCGATAAGCACCTCTCTGTGTTTTTTGATTATTGTTCACCAATTATTGTCGACAAAAAACAAATCAAAGCGTAGCATTACAGAATAGGTAGTCGGCACAAGCATATTTATGGAGATGAAAATGGCTCAAATTACCGTTAAACCGATGGGGTATTCACTTGGCGCTCAAGTGACCGGCCTGGATATTTCCAAACCGCTAACCGCTCAGGAGGTTCTGGATATCAATAAGGCATGGGTGCAACATCAGGTATTGATTTTCCCCGATCAGGACTTGAGTCCTGAAACTCTGATGGCTTTCAGCCGAAATTTTGGCGAGCTTGATAATTTCGCCAGCCAGCCTTTCAACAGACATCCGGCTCACGACGAAGTATTCATGCTTTCCAACAAACCCGTCAATGGCAAAGTTCCGCCGGGCTCCACAGGAGGGATGAACTGGCATACTGACCTGTCTTATACCATCCGGCCGGCCAAAGCCACATTTGTTTATTGCCTGGAAAAACCGTCGGTCGGCGGGGACACGATGTTCGCCAATATGTACGACGCCTACGAGACGCTATCCCCTGTTTTGCAGCAGTTTCTGGATAGCCTGGATGCCGTTCATGACGTAAACCTAATTACTGCGAAACGACCTCCTGAAATCGTCGCCGAATTTGCGCGGCTGAACCCCCCTGTCATACATCCCGCCATCCGGGTTCACCCGGAATCGAAACGCAAAGCACTTTATGTGAACCCAAGGACCCGCCGGTTTGCAGGCATGACCGAGGCTGAAAGCGCTCCATTGATCAAGTTTCTTTCCGAGCACTCCATATCGCCCAGGTTTGTTTACCGCCATCGCTGGTCACTCAAAGATCTGGTCATGTGGGATAACCGTTGCCTGACTCATCTGGCCGTCGGAGACTTCGATCGTTCGGAAATACGCCACATGCTAAGGACATCCACCATGGGCGAATATTACGGGCGGTACGAGGACGAGTCCGCGTCGAAGGAAGCCAATAAATCCACGGGCAGCAAGAATTTGGCAAAAGAACTCTCTTTGCTGCACGACTAATGCAATACCGCCAAAACAAAGGAGCACTTTTGGCGGCAAGAAATTAATGATGATTCTTTAACAGAACTATAAAGGGACAATCTTATGAAGCACGGTATTACATCGATTTGGACGATTAAGTCATTTTTTGCCTCTATTCTGGTCAGCGTACTGTTATCAGCGTCAGCCCTGGCGCAAAACCCGGTTCGGGTCATAGTGGGTTTCACACCCGGCGGTACGACGGACGTGATGGCGCGTGTCTTGTCCAACGAACTGTCAAAACGCATGAACAGGGAATTCGTTGTAGAGAACAGGCCAGGAGCAAGCGGCAGTATCGCTGCGTCCGCTGTGGCTCGCGCTGCTCCCGACGGCGATACTTTATTGTTCGTTTCAAGCACTCATGCGACTGCCCCATCCCTGTACTCGAATCTGAGCTTCGATCCTAAAAAGGATTTTGCGCCCGTCAGCATGGTTGCGACATCGCCCTATGTGCTGGTCGTCAACCCCAAACTGCCCGTCAAGTCGCTGGATGAGCTGACAGCCTATCTGAAGAAGCATCCCGGCACCATCAATTTTGCATCGTCCAGCGTAGGAACGGGCCAGCATTTAGCTGGCGAGGTTTATAAAAAAGAGGCGGGGGTCGACATTATTCATGTGCCCTATAAAGGAAGCTCGGCCGCGCTCTCCGACTTGATTTCGGGCCGTGTGGAAATGATGTTCGATAACGTGGCAGTGATGCTACCGCAAATTAAAAGCGGGGCACTGCGTCCGCTCGCGGTGACGGCGCCGGAGCGCTTCAAAGGCTTGCCCCAGATACCCACCATGGCCGAGAGCGGATACTCTGGTTTCAATGTCGTAAGCTGGTTTGCCATGGTGGCACCGGCAAAAACGCCCGATACCTACCTGAATGAACTAAATAAAAATATCAATGAAGTATTGACGAGCGAAGCGTTTATTAAAAAGCTAGCCGAATTTGGAGCAACACCCCAGCCGTCCACTCGCGAGCAAACAACCGCATTCATAGACTCTGAAATTGCACGCTGGCACCAAGTTATCAGCGGCCTGGGCTTGAAACTGAACTAGAACTGCACACGTTGTGTCAGTTGGCTATAAAAGCGAAGGCTACAGCTTGCTGTAGCCTTCGGCCTTTCTAAACGGACGCTGCTCCATCTATTATTCGGACGCGCCGAGTTACACTTTAACCCTGAAGCAAGGCTTGCATAAACCGCAAGACATTGTGCAATTTTATCAATTGCATTGTGCGCCCTACGCACATTACTCTGGAAGCATATGAACACTAGCCCATACCCAACACCCGCAACCCGCTCTGGCGGCCACATTCTGGTAGATCAGCTGATCGCGCATGGCGTTGATCACGTTTTCTGCGTACCGGGTGAAAGCTATCTGGCGGTACTTGATGGCTTGCACGACGTCAATATCAATGTCACCGTGTGCCGCCAGGAAGGCGGCGCCGCCATGATGGCTGACGCTTACGGCAAGCTAAGCAGCCGGCCGGGCATCTGCATGGTTACTCGCGGCCCCGGCGCGTCGAACGCGCTGGCCGGTGTTCATATTGCCATGCAAGACTCCACCCCGCTGATTCTGTTCGTCGGCCAGATCGACCGCAGCATGCGCGAGCGTGAGGCCTTCCAGGAAATGGACTACCGCGCGGTGTTTGGCACCCAGGCAAAATGGGTCACTGAAATCGATCAGGTCGAGCGCATCCCCGAATTGATTTCACGCGCGTTTCACGTCGCCACTACGGGCCGGCCCGGTCCGGTCGTTATTGCCTTGCCGGAAGACATGCTTGTCGAGCAAGCCAGCGTAGCCGATGCGCCATGTTTTGAAGTCGTTGAAAGCAATCCGACCACCGTGCAAATCGAGGGACTGATGCGGGAACTGGCACAAGCCAAGAACCCTGTTGCCATCCTGGGCGGAACGCGCTGGTCGCCCGAGGCTGTAGACGAGTTTGCCAGCTTTGCACAGCACTTCAACTTGCCGGTTGCCGTTCAGTTCCGCCGCCAAATGCTGTTTTCGACCCGGCATCCCAACTTCATCGGCGACGTCGGCCTGGGCAGTAACCCGCAAATGATGCAATACATCAAAGATGCCGACCTGATTTTGCTGGTGGGTGGACGCATGTCTGAAATCGCCAGCCAAAGCTATACCTTGCTCGATATTCCAGTGCCCCGGCAGCGCTTGATTCATGTGCATCCCGACAGCAACGAGCTGAACCGCGTTTATCGCGCTCACCTGGCCATCAACACGTCGCCCATCTCATTTGCCAGCGCGGTCACCGATCTGACGCCAGCCCAGACACCGGTCTGGGCCGAAACGCTATCGACACTGCGCGCCAGCTATCTTGCCTGGACCGACCCAAGCCAAATCAAGAATCCCGGCGCCCTGCAAATGGGCCAGGTCATGGCTTGCCTGAACGCTACCCTGCCCGAAGACGCCATCATGACCAATGGCGCGGGCAACTATGCCACTTGGCTGCACCGCTTCCACCCTTTCACCCAATACGGTACCCAGTTGGCGCCCACTTCGGGGTCGATGGGCTATGGCCTGCCTGCGGCCGTCGCCGCCAAACGTATCGAACCGGAAAAAACGGTGGTGTGCTTTGCCGGTGACGGGTGCTTTCTGATGCATGGCCAGGAATTCGCCACCGCCGTGCAATATGACTTGCCTATTCTTGTCATTGTGTTCGACAACAGCATGTACGGCACCATACGCATGCACCAGGAACGCCACTACCCCGGCCGCGTTTCAGCCACGGCGCTGAAGAATCCCGATTTCGCCGCCTATGCGCAAGCGTTTGGAGGCCACGGCGAGCGCGTCGAAACGACGGAGCAATTCGGCCCGGCGCTGGAACGCGCACGCGCCAGCGGCAAGCCCGCCATCCTGCACTGCATTATCGACCCTGAAACCATCTCGCCTACCACCACGCTGGAGAAAATCCGGCAAAATGCGCTGGCGGCGCAGGCCTGATCTACGACTAAAACACCTTAATACGGAGCACTGCATCATGTCCTCGAACCCCTCATTCAACTGGGAAGACCCTCTTTTACTGGATTCACAGCTTACTGACGAAGAGCGCATGGTGCGCGATGCGGCATTGGCTTATTCACAAGACAAGCTTGCGCCGCGCGTACTGGAAGCCTTTCGTCATGAAAAAACCGACCCGGCCATTTTTTCGGAAATGGGCGAGCTGGGCCTGTTAGGCGCCATGATTCCGGTGGAATACGGCGGCGCAGGGCTTAATTACGTCAGCTACGGCCTGATTGCCCGCGAAGTCGAACGCATCGATTCGGGCTACCGTTCGATGATGAGCGTGCAGTCTTCCCTGGTCATGGTGCCCATCAATGAATTTGGCAGCGAAGCACAGAAACAGAAGTACCTGCCCAAGCTCGCCAGCGGCGAATGGATAGGCTGTTTCGGGCTGACCGAACCCAATCACGGTTCGGACCCGGGCAGCATGGAAACGCGCGCGACGAAAACGGCTGATGGCTATACGTTGAGCGGCACTAAAATGTGGATCACTAACTCACCCATTGCCGATGTTTTCGTGGTCTGGGCCAAATGCGCCGGCGGCGATTACGATGGCAAGATTCGCGGCTTTATTCTTGAAAAAGGCACAAAGGGGCTATCGGCTCCGGCCATTCATGGCAAAGTTGGCTTACGCGCTTCGATTACCGGCGAAGTGGTCATGGAGGACGTTGAAATCAGCGAAGAGCAAATGCTGCCTGGCGTCAGCGGCCTCAAAGGCCCGTTCACCTGCCTGAACTCGGCGCGTTTCGGCATCGCCTGGGGTGCGCTGGGCGCGGCGGAATCATGCTGGCACACTGCGCGCCAATACACGCTGGACCGCAAGCAGTTCGGCCGTCCGCTGGCGGCAACGCAATTGGTGCAGAAGAAACTGGCCGATATGCAAACCGACATTACGCTGGCGCTGCAAGGCTGCCTGCGCCTGGGCCGCATGAAAGATGAGGGTACGGCAGCGGTTGAAATTACGTCCATCATGAAACGCAATTCCTGCGGCAAAGCGCTTGATATTGCGCGCGTCGCACGAGATATGCTGGGCGGCAACGGCATTTCCGACGAGTTCGGCGTGGCCCGCCATTTGGTCAACCTGGAAGTCGTCAATACCTACGAAGGTACTCACGATGTGCATGCACTTATTCTGGGTCGTGCGCAAACGGGGTTGCAGGCGTTTTTCTAACACGCTGTAACGGTGGATTTTCTAACACGTCGCGGCAGTGGCGGGGTGGGCAGGCGGGCTTCGCGCGGGCGGCCCCTGGCGGGGCTCCCCGGGCACTGAACGCAAATGGCGCGTTCGCACAACTTGCCGGCCGCCAAGCGGTGCTTGGCGAAGCGTGCCGGCTTCAAACAGGTGCTCTCTTACCTCGCCATTTGCGCCCATTGCCCGGCGCCCACGAAGTCGCCCCGCCTGCCCACCCCGCCACCGCCGCGACTGCGAAAGGAGTGGTTGGGAGAAAAACTGGGGCCAGACGGTTTCTATGGATGGGAACGTGCGTTTAATCTGACCGCTTAGTCTGACCGTTTAATCCCGAGCGCTTAATTCGCTCGTTTAACTTGATCATTTAACTCGGTGATTTAACTTTGTCGTTTAATTCGTTTATTTAGTTCAGCAGAGATTGCCAAACTCGGTTCCTACCCTACTGGAACGCAGAACGCAGAAAGGCTAAGAGATACCAAAACATCAAAACACCAGCACCGTGCCAAATGTCCATGACGCAGTGGGGCGGGGTCGGTGTGCCGGGGCTCGGACCTTTGAAGCCCGAGCCAGCGGAAGCGAACGCAGCCCGTAGGGGCGGAGGAGCGAGCGGCGCGGCGTTCGGCGCCGCAGGGCGACGAACCGGGCTGATGGTCCGGGCCCCGGCACACCGACCCCGTCACACGGAGCAAGAAACCCATCACACGGCGCAAGAAACCCGAAACACGAAGCAAGAAACCTAATTCACGGATCAAGAAACCCAATACCTGGGCCAAGAAACCCGACGCATGGATTAAAAAACCTGATTCACAGGTTAAAAAAACCCAACACACGAATTAAAAACAAGCTCTGCAAAACGTCGAAACGGTTCAGGCAATCTTGCGGCCGATTACCCCAGATCGAACAAGCTGGTGGCTTCGAGCTCAAGTACTTGCTCATCGCGCTGGTTATACATACGCCATGACCAGCGCATAATGCCCAGATCGTCACGGCTGGACGAAATACGCACTGAATCCACTGTGGCCTCAAGGTGCAAGGCATCACCGACACGTACCGGCACCAGCCAACGGATTTTTTCCACACCCGGCGAGCCAAACGACTCGGAACCCTCAAGGGCGGAATCCACCGCCATGCGCATGGCCAGACTGCAGGTGAGCCAGCCGCTGGCGATCAAGCCGCCCCAGCGCCCTTCGTGAGCCCGCTCTGCATCGATATGAAACCATTGCGGATCATACGACTTCGCAAAAGCGACCATTTCGTCTTGCTCAACCACTACCGGTGGGTGTTTGATCACCATGCCAGTCTGGAATTCAGTAAATTTCATGGACAGACCTGCAGAAATTACCCCGGTCAGTAAGTCTCGAAATGCAGCCGCCCTTGCGATTTGAGCTGAGCATGAACATCCGGCCAATGCCTTCCGGCCTGAGTGACCGCTTCCTGCAGCGCCTCGATGACGCCACCTTCCATCCCCTTAAGGCCGCAAACATAAATGCAGGTTGCCTCATCGTCTAGCAAGGAAAGGACGTCAGCGGCCCGTTCACGGATCAAATCTTGTACATATTGCTTAGGTTTATCGGGAGCCCGAGACAACGCCAGGTTGATGTCGATAAAGTCTTTGGGCAAATTCATGAGCGGCCCAAAATAGGGTAATTCGCGTTCTGAACGAGCACCAAAAAAGAGCATAAGCTTACCACTAAAGCGCCCGTCTTTGGCCAATCGGCGACAACGCTCGGTCATGGCGCGCATCGGGGCCGAGCCGGTTCCCGTGCAAATCATAATCAGATTGGAGGCAGGCTGATTCGGCATCAGGAAGGTATTGCCAAACGGGCCGATCACCTTGACCGTCTCGTCGCGCTGCAGATCGCACAAATAGTTGGAGCACACCCCATTGACGGGGTTGTCGTCGTAATCGGCGCTCACGCGTTTGACCGTTATCGACAGGTTGTTGTAGCGCGGACGCTCGCCATCGCGCGGGCTGGCGATGGAATACTGACGGGCATGGTAGGCGCGTCCGTTTGCGTCGACCCCGGGAGGAAAAATGGCAATGGACTGGCCTTCCAGAACCGGAAAAGGCGTCGTGCCGAAATCCAGGACAATATGATGGATATCGCTTTCGGTATCTTCATCGGTCACGCGGTAATTGCCCACCACCGTGGCAGTCGTAACGTTTTTATGTGTGTACAGATTGACATACGGATGAGCGGCCGACCAGGGGGGAATACTTGCGCCGGCGCTGGTCGAAGGCACGCCTTCCAAATCGGCCGACACGTCGTCATCCATGCCTGTAGCAGGCTCAATCGCCACCGCAGGAGCTACGGCCACCGACTCGGCGGGCAGGTCCAGTTCCGCGGGCAACTCGTCCCAGCCGAACTGCTCCTCAAGCGTATAAGTCTTGCTGGCCAGCACCTGCAGCCAATGATCGATGGCACCCGTGGGGCACGGCGGCACACAGGCCATACAACTATTGCAGATTTCAGGATCAACCACATAGTTATTGGAGTCGTGTGTGATGGCATTGACCGGACAGGTTTCCTCGCAGGTATTGCAACGGATGCAAACCTCGGGGTCGATCAAATGCTGCTTCATTACGGCGATAGTCGTGGATGCTGTCATGGTTTTGCCTCGTGCCAGAGCTGCTTCATATAGGCCTGAGCCTTATCGGGTGTATTGAGAGGAGTCCTCTCCGCCCATTCCGCCCGTTTTCCTGACTACAACGCCGCGCAACCGCGCGGCGCTTCGTACTTAACGATAGTAATGGAAAGAATTAATTGAAACGAACATATTCGAAATTGACCGGCTGACGATTGATGCCAATCGCAGGCGGTGCGATCCAGTTCGCGAACTTGCCCGGTTCCACCACACGCCCCATCAGCGAGCCGACAAACTCGCGGTCTTCCGGTGTGGGCAGCCAGGCGTTTTCATTGGCCTTCCATTGCTCTTCGCTAAGCACCGTGCCGTCCGGCGCCACGCGGATGCCCGCCAGAGTGCCGATTTTACGGTTGAATGCCTTGTGCGGCACGGTCAGCCGGAAGGCAATGCCCTGCTTTTCAAGCACTTTATTCCAGCGCCCCACGCCTGCCACGGTATCGCGAATAAAGTCGTCGCGCAGCACTTCATTCAAGGCGTTCAGCATGGGCACCTCGATTTCACGCAGTTCTCCGTTTACGACTTCCAGTACGCGATAGGTATCGTTCTTAAGCTGGTGATCGTCGGTGCGCTTGCCTTCTTCGTAGCGCCCTTTCAGGCCTGAGCTATAGAAAATAGCGGCGTTGGACGACTGGTCGGCGCCGAACAAATCAATCGTTACGCTGTAATGAAAGTTGATATAGCGCTGAATTGTCTGCAGGTCGATCACGCCGGCCGCGCGCAAGCTGCCCGGGTCCTCGGTTTTCAGCTCATTCATCACCTGGGCAGTACGCTGCAGGACGCGCGACACGCCCGACTCGCCCACGAACATGTGGTGCGCTTCTTCGGTCAGCATGAACTTGGTGGTGCGCGCCAAAGGATCGAATTGCGATTCGGCCAGTGCGCTCAACTGGAACTTGCCGTCGCGATCGGTGAAATAGGTAAACATGTAGAACGCCAGCCAGTCGGGCGTTTTTTCATTGAACGCGCCCAGAATGCGCGGGCTGTCTTCACTGCCGGAATTACGCTGCAGCAAGGCATCGGCCTCTTCCCGGCCGTCGCGGCCGAAGTAGCGATGCAGCAAATAAACCATGGCCCACAAGTGGCGCCCTTCTTCGACGTTCACCTGAAACAGATTGCGCAAGTCGTATTGCGATGGCGCCGTCAGGCCCAGATGGCGCTGCTGCTCGACCGAGGCCGGCTCGGTGTCGCCCTGCGTCACAATGATGCGGCGCAGGTTGGCGCGGTGTTCGCCGGGCGCTTCCTGCCACACGTCACGGCCGATGTTTTCGCCGAAATGCGCTTTGCGCAGGCCGTCTTGCGGCGCGAGGAAAATACCCCAGCGGTAGTCCGGCATCTTGACGTGATCGAAATTGGCCCAGCCATCAGGCTGTACGCTGACTGCCGTGCGCAGATACACATCGAAATTCTGCGAGGCTTCGGGGCCCATATCGCGCCACCACTGCAGGTAATTAGGCTGCCAGTGCTCAAGCGCGCGTTGCAGCGTGCGATCGCCCGACAAATTGACGTTGTTGGGGATTTTTTCTGAATAGTTGATACCGGACATGTCTGTGTCTCCTAGGGTGATTTTATCGCTACTGCTTATCGCTTATTCCATTTCCAAATCAATTGTGAACACGAAGGCGAAGTGTAGGCAGTACCTTTGTATGACAAGCGAAGCCGACACCGTTCATGACTGATTTGATAATGGAATTACACTCGGTTCCAATCGAAACTGGCCTGCTCGCCCTTGCCATACAGCTTCAGGGCGCCCTTCTCGCCAGCCGCATTCGGACGGATGAAAATCCAGTTCTGCCAGGCCGTCAGGCGCCCGAAAATTCGCGTCTCCATGGTTTCCTTGCCGCCAAAGCGCAAATTGGCCTCGAGCCCGGTGAGGGCGTCGGGCGACAAGGCGCGCCGCTCTTCAAGAGCCATGCGAATTTCGTCTTCCCAGTCGATGCCATCCAATGAAAAAGTCACCAGGCCCAGCTTTTCAGCGTCGCCGGCCGACACGGGCTGGCCCACCGTGGCGCGAATCGGATCCAGCGCCGGATCCTCTTCGTAGAAGCGGCGTTGCAGGCGGCTTTGGCCGTTGACCATGGGATAAAAGCCGAAGTTAAGCTCAGTCAGCGCAATATTCGCTGGGTCGGAATCGGGGTCGTCCAGCATGTAAGAACGGTCGCACGCCAGTGCGATTTCAAACAAGGTGCCGACGAAGCAGGAATTGGCCTCGACCAGCGCGAACAGGGAACGCGACGTCACATCCAGGCGCGCCAGCGTGCGGCGCAGCATGCCCAGGGTTTCGCGCACGAACCAGTGATCGGCGTGTTTTTGCAGGGCCGCGTCGGCGGCCAGCACCTTGGCGGCGTCGCCTTCGGTCTTGAACACCCAGGTTCCGATATCCAGTTCATTGGTGCGTAACTGCAAAATGGCGTCATCGAGTTCCCGCGCCATTTGCAACGGCCACCAGGCGGCGCCTTGCGCCACGATGGCGTCGATCTCTTGCGGCACGTCGTCTTGAGGAGCGCGTATCGTCCAGGTCGCCATGCGCTGTTCGCGATTGATGGTCACGTCGACATACTGATAGCCAAGGCCGTTTTCGCTGTCCTGGCGCTGAACAGGCGTAAGCTCGACTCCTTTTACGCCGGCCGGGCGATCGCTGCCTGCAGCCAATTCATTGGCTCGGGCTTTTACGCCCTCGGCAAACTGCGCCGGCTTGATGATCTGGTCGACCAGGCGCCAGTCTTTCGCCCGCTGGCCGCGTACGCCTTCAACCAGAGTGCAAAAAATATCGGCGTAATCGTGGCGCACTTTACGCTTGTCAGTGACGCGCGTCAGGCCGCCCGTGCCGGGCAACACCCCCAGCAGCGGGACTTCGGGCAGCGACACCGATGACGAGCGATCATCGATCAGCAGGATCTCGTCGCAAGCCAGGGCCAGCTCGTAGCCGCCGCCCGCGCAAGCGCCGTTCAGCGCGGCGACAAACTTCAGGCCGCCATGGCGGCTGGAGTCTTCAATGCCGTTACGCGTTTCGTTGGTGAACTTACAGAAATTGACTTTCCAGGCGTGCGACGACAGCCCCAGCATGAAAATATTGGCGCCCGAGCAGAAAATGCGGTCTTTCAGGCTGGTGACCACCACCGTGCGCACTTCAGGATGTTCAAACCGGATGCGTTGCAAGGCATCGTGCAATTCAATATCGACGCCCAGATCGTAGGAATTGAGCTTGAGCTTGTAGCCGGGACGCAGACCGCCGTCTTCCGACACATTCATCGCCAGAGTTGCCACGGCACCATCGAACGACAGCTCCCAATGCTTGTACTGGCTCGGGTCGGTGCGGAACTCGACGCGGGAAACGGCTTGATTCATGTAAGTCTCCTGATGTTTTTATAGCTGAACAATACTGCATCCGATAAGATTAAATGCATAATAGTGCAACTTATTTCGCGGGTCAACATGGAAATGCATTTTGATGCACTTTTTATATCGCTCCGGTTCCGGCTCGCCTTCAGAGCCGCCCACCATCGCGTCGCCTTATAGCGGCAGCCCCGCCGCCTGGCGAATATGATTGCGCAGCTCATCGACACATTGAGCCAGGCTTTTATGGCTGGTCGAGCAAATGAAATCGGCCTTCGAGTAAAAGGCTTCCCGGCTCGCCAGAATACGCTTCAGATCTTCCATGGCTTCGCTATTGCCCGCCATAGGTCGAAAATCGCCTTGCGCCATGACGCGCTCCATGTGGTCCTCGGGCGTGGCCTTAACCCAGACGGTATAGCAATGCGCCAGCATCATGTTCATCGTCCCGGGCTCCGAAACCAGCCCCCCCGGCGTGGCCAGCACCATTTCGGGGTACAGCTGCAAGGCTTCCTCGAGGGCGCGCCTTTCGTATCGGCGGTACGCCGTCGGCCCATACAGGCTATGGATTTCAAGAATCCCGCAGCCTGCCACCCGCTCGATTTCGGCGCTCAGTTCAATGAACGGATAACCCAGGTCGGCCGCCAGAAGACGCCCTAATGTCGATTTTCCCGCGCCTCGCAAGCCGATCAGGGCAATTTGCTGCAGCTTGCCTTTTTTGCTGGCCGCATGGGTGTCGGCAAAGAGCTGTCCCAGGACTTCGCGGGCCTGTTGCAATTGCTGCTCGGAGCGATTCCGAAGCAGTTCGCGTATGAGCAGCCACTCCGGCGTGGCGGTGGTCACATCGCCCACCAGCTCAGCCAGTACACAATTAAATGCCTGGGCGATCTGCAGCAGCACCAGAATGGAGGCATTGCCCACGCCCAGCTCAAGATTGGCCAAATGACGCTCGGATACGCTGGCCGCGCGCGCGAGTTCTTTGCGCGTCATGCCCCGCACCGCTCGCAGGCGCCGCACTCGCTCGCCCAACGAAATCAAATAAGGATCACGGCCTGTTTCCGAAGCCAGTGAAACATTTACTGCCTCTTCGAGTGCTTTATTATTCATCCAGAAAAACCCTAGGATAGCGCGAAACATGCATTATAGTGCTTGACTAATAAGAAGAAAAGACCTAATTTTGTCTGACCGATCGTAAAACACAAGGCGCCGCCGCATCCCGCTACCCGGCCATCGACCTCATCGCCCTGCAATCGGGCTACGACGATAAAAAACCATCCAGAGACAAAGGATTTACCGCAATGAGCAGCCCCGAAGCCTTTCAGCAACTCATCAAGAGCGTTACCGACACCCTGGCCGAACGCCCTCTTGATGACGTCCTGGAAGCCGACCTTAACGAACGCTTTCCTTTTGGCGGCGACACCTACCGACGCATCGTCATGGCCTGTAAAGAGGGCATCGATGAGGGCTGGATGTGCAAATACGAAAGCGGCGGCATACGTTTTGGCCGGGTCATCAAGCCCACCGACGACCTTGACGGCTATTCGGTCGACGTAGTCGAAATGCAAGACACGGCCGGCCCGCACCATCGCCATCCCAACGGCGAAATCGACCTGATCATGCCGCTTGATGCCACCGCACAATTTGATGGCCGGCCGGGCGGCTGGCTGGTCTATGGGCCGGACAGCGCCCACAGCCCCACCGTGTCGCAGGGCCGGGCACTGGTGCTGTATTTGTTGCCGCAAGGCAAGATCGAATTCACATCGACCTGATTCGCGGCGCAAGCCAATTAATAGAAGTCCATAAAGCGCTGCTCCCAGCGCCCCCTTCACAGTACAACCTCGAAGCAGACGCCATGACAATACTGAGCAATTACACACAAGGGCAATGGCAGGCCGGGCAGGACGCGGGCACGGCACTGTTTGATCCCGTATTGGGCCATGAACTGGGCCGAGTCAGCGCGCAAGGAGTCGACGTCCAGGCCGCCTATGACTGGGCCCGAACACAAGGCGGCAGCGCCTTGCGCCGGCTTGTCTACGCCGAGCGTGCCAGCCTGCTGGCCAGCATTGTGCAGGTGTTGCAAGCCAACCGCGACAAGTATTTCGATATTTCAATGCAAAACTCGGGCACCGTGCAAAACGACAGCGCCGTGGACATCGATGGCGGCATTTACACCTTGTCGTACTACGCCAAGCTGGGCGGCAAGATCACCGGGAAAAACTTGCTGACCGACGGGTCCGCCGACACGCTGGCCCGCGACAATGCCTTTGCCACGCAACATATTCTGGTTCCGTCCCGCGGGCTGGCGCTGCTGATCAACGCCTTTAACTTCCCCTCGTGGGGCCTTTGGGAAAAAGCGGCTCCCGCCTTGCTCTCTGGCGTCCCGATTGTGGTCAAGCCCGCCACGGCCACCGCCTGGCTGACGCACGAAATGATTAAAGACGTCATTGACGCCGACATTCTTCCGCAAGGAGCGATCAGCCTGATTTGCGGGCGGCCCGACGGCTTGTTTGACGCGCTCGATGCGCTTGACATGGTTTCCTTTACCGGCTCGGCCGATACGGCGGCGCAACTGCGTCAGCACCCGTCCATCGGACACAAGGGCGTACGTTTCAATAGCGAAACCGACAGCCTGAACTGCGCTCTGCTCGGCCCGGACGACAACGAGGCAAGCACCGACCTGCTGGTGCGTGAAGTCATGCGCGAACTGACCGTCAAGTCGGGTCAGAAATGCACGGCCATTCGCCGCATACTGGTGCCTGAGTCCCGCTACGATGCGGTTGCCCAAGCCCTGGCGGCCAAACTCAAGACGGTCAAAGTGGGCGACCCGCGCAACCCCGAAGTGCGCATGGGCAGCCTGGTCAGCCGTCAGCAGCACGACGCTGTGCTCATGGGCATAGAACATCTTTCAGCACACTGCGATATTTTATTCAACGGTCGACAAGAGACTGAAATTCTGGCCGACACCGCCACCGCCGCCTGCGTGGCTCCCATGCTGTTCGGCACCCGCACACCCGACGCCAATGCCACCGTGCATGACACCGAGGTATTCGGCCCGGTCGCCACCCTCATGCCCTATCGCGACTCCGACCACGCCTTCGCGCTGGCGCGCCTGGGCATGGGCTCGCTGGTCGCCTCGGTGTACAGCGAAGATCCGGCATTCATGGCCCTGGCCGCCGCACGCTTGGCCGAAAGCCATGGACGGATCCACCTTATCAACAGCGAAACGGCCAAAGTACATACCGGCCACGGCAACGTCATGCCCCAATCCAACCATGGCGGGCCGGGACGGGCCGGCGGCGGACAAGAACTGGGCGGCTTGCGGGCACTGACGTTCTACCATCGCTTGTCGGCCGTGCAAGGCTCGCCCGCCGTTCTGGCCAAGCTGAGCGAAGAAGCGGCTCAATAAGAAAAACAGCACGAAAACCGAAACGATTATTTTGGAGACTCCCCATGCCAGCCTGCCCCATCACGCTTAATTACGCCAACCATCTGGCCCAGGCCAATGCATCCAGACCCGACAAGCTGGCTTACATCGACGATCACCGTTCGCTGACTTACAAGCAGCTTAGCCAGCGGGTCGCCCAGTTTGCCGGGCTCTTGCAGAGCCTGGGCATACGGCGTGAAGAGCGCATCTTGCTGCTGATGCACGACACCATCGACTGGCCCGTGGTTTTTCTAGGCGCGCTGCATGCGGGCGTGATTCCCGTCGCCGTCAACACGCTTCTGACGCCCGACGACTACGCCTATATGCTCGCGCATAGCCGCTGCCAGGCTGCATTTGTGTCGGGCGCAGTACTGCCTGCTCTGCAAAGCGCGCTGGCTGGCGCCCAGCATGAAGTCAAACATATTGTTGTGTCGCAGCCAACTCAGGCGCTGCACGATGGCTTGCTGGAATTCGAAAGCCGGTTAGCGCAGGCGCCGGCACTGCCCTTCACCCCGACCCTGGCCGACGAAGCCGCATTCTGGCTCTATTCGTCCGGCTCTACCGGCCAGCCCAAAGGCGTCGTCCATACCCACGGCAATCTGTGGCATACCGCCGAGCTCTATGGCAAGCCGGTGCTGGGGGTCCAGGAAAACGACATCGTCTTTTCGGCGGCCAAACTCTTTTTTGCGTACGGTCTGGGCAATGGGCTGACCTTTCCGCTTTCCGTGGGCGCCACAACGGTGCTCATGGCGGAGCGCCCCACCCCCGACGCGGTATTCAAACGCCTGATCGACCATCAACCCACCGTTTTCTGCGGCGTACCCACGCTTTACGCCAGCATGCTGGCCGCAAGCACCCTGCCGTCCAAAGAGCAAGTTGCCATGCGCGTCTGTGCCTCGGCGGGCGAAGCGCTGCCCAAAGACCTGGGCGATCGTTTCACCCATCGATTCGGCTGCCATATCCTGGACGGCATCGGCTCGACAGAGATGCTCCATATCTTTTTGTCGAACCAGACGGGAAAGATCCGCTACGGCACCACCGGCCAGCCCGTGCCCGGCTACGAAGTCGAACTGCGCGACGATAACGGCCAGGCCGTCCCCGCCGGCAGCATCGGCGACCTGTATATAAAAGGGCCCAGCGCCGCCCTGATGTACTGGAACAACCGCGCCAAATCAATTGAAACGTACCTGGGCCCCTGGCTCAAAAGCGGCGATAAATATATTTGCGATGAAGACGGTTATTACACTTACGCGGGCCGCAGCGACGACATGATCAAGGTCAGCGGCCAGTATGTCTCGCCCGTCGAAGTCGAAAACATTCTGTCGCAGCACCAGGCCGTACTCGAAGCCGCCGTCATCGGCGTGGCGGACGATCAGGGTCTGATCAAAACCACGGCCTATGTTGTGCTGCGCTCGGGCAATATGGCCGACGCCGCCATCCAGGCCGAACTCCAGGCCTATGTCAAAGCCAATCTGGCGCCGTTCAAATACCCGCGCACGATTCACTTTATCGACGACCTGCCTAAAACCGCCACGGGAAAAATTCAGCGTTTTCGCCTGCGCCAGAACAATAACTGAACGACATGACGGCCAACTCCAAACCCAACACCACCGAGCGCATCGCCATTCAGGCGCTCGGACGCCGGATAGAAATCGAATACCTGCTTATCTCGCCGGAAAAAACCGAGAGCGATCTGCTGGTATTTTTGCACGAGGGGCTGGGCTCAACCGGCATGTGGAAGGACTGGCCGGCTCAGGTATGCGCCGCCGCCAATTGCCGCGGCCTGGTATTTTCACGTTATGGCTATGGCGCCAGTACCCCCCGGCCCCACGACGAAAAATGGCCGGTCGATTTTATGCACCATCAGGCCGGCGAAGCGTTGCCGGCGCTGCTCCAGGCCCTGCAGCTGGGCCATGAAAAACCCGTCTTGTTCGGACACAGCGACGGCGGTTCGATCGCCTTGCTGTATGCGGCGATGCACCCGGACAAGGTCAAGGCGATTGCCGTCGCAGCGCCCCATATTTTTGTCGAAGACGTCACCATTGCCCAAATCCGCCAGGCGCGCGATGTTTACCTGACGACCGACCTGCCGCAAAAGCTCAAGCGCTACCATCAAGATCCCGATTCGGCCTTCTGGGGCTGGAACGATATCTGGCTGAACCCCGACTTTCGCGCCTGGGACATCCAGTCGTATCTGGCGGATATCCGGTGTCCGGTCCTGGCCGTTCAAGGTATCGATGACGAATACGGCTCATTGGAGCAAATCCACGGGATTAAACGGATTGCAACCCAGACAGACCTATGTATTATGGCGGATTGCCGCCACTCGCCGCATAAGGACCAGCCCGAAAAGCTCATTGCGGCCATAACGGGCTTTATGAATAGTCTTACCCCGTCGCGCAATCGCGCATCCACAGGCCATTTAGCTACAAAAGACAAGAACCAGGAGCAGACACAATGAAACACATCTACACCACCACCGCCCTAGCTACTTTGCTGGCCTTGGGCGCCGGCAACGCCGCCGCAACCGTCAAGGTCGGCTTCATGCTGCCTTATAGCGGCACTTACACGGCACTGGGTCAGGCCATCGAGAACGGCTTCAAGCTGTACGTCAAGGAACAAGGCGGCAAACTGGCCGGCCAGGACATCGAGTACTTCAAGGTTGACGACGAATCCAACCCCGCCAAAGGCCCTGAAAACGCCAACCGCCTGATCAAGCGCGACCAGGTCGACATTCTGGTCGGCACCGTACACTCCGGCGTTGCCATGGCACTGGCCAAGGCCGCCAAAGACTCCGACACCACGCTCATCATCCCCAATGCCGGCGCCGATGCCATCACCGGCCCGCTGTGCAGCAAGAACATCTTCCGCTCCTCCTTCTCGAACTGGCAGCCATCCTATGCCATGGGTCCCGTTGCCTTTGAAAAAGGCTATAAAACCGCCGTCACCGTCACCTGGAACTACGCCGCCGGCAAAGAAGCCATCGCCGGATTTAAAGAATCGTTTGAAAAAGCGGGCGGCAAGGTCTTGAAAGAACTCACGCTGCCCTTCCCCAATGTGGAATTCCAGCCCCTGCTAACTGAAGTGGCGTCCATCAAGCCCGACGCCGTCTTTACATTCTTCGCCGGCGGCGGCGCGGTCAAGTTCGTACAAGACTACGCCGCCTCGGGCCTGGGTAAAACCGTGCCGCTGCTTAGCAGCGGCTTCATGACCGACGGTACCCTTGAAGCCCAGGGCGAAGCCGCCCAGGGCCTGCTGACCACCCTGCATTATGCCGATGGCCTGAACACCCCGCGCGATAACGCCTTCCGTGCCGCCTACGAAAAAGACTACCCGAGCATGCAGCCTGACGTGTATGCCGTGCAGGGCTACGATGCGGCCCAAATCCTTGCCGCCGGACTTAAAGCGGTCAACGGCGATGTCGCCAAGAAAGACGCCATGCGCGATGCCATGCGCGGCGCCACCATCGACAGCCCACGCGGCACGTTCACGCTTTCCAAAGCCGGCAACCCGATTCAAGACATCTACTTGCGTCAGGTCCAAGGCGATCAGAACAAGTCGATCGGCGTCGCCATCAAAGACCTGGCCGATCCGGCCCGCGGCTGCAAACTGTAAAAGCGCATCAGATCGCTAAAGGAAGTCCTGTGGACCCGGTCATATTTTTGATTCAGTGCCTGAATGCCGTGCAATACGGGTTTTTGCTGTTCCTGGTGGCCAGCGGATTGACGCTGATCTTCGGCATCATGGGCATCATCAATCTCGCCCACGGCAGCTTTTACATGATCGGGGCCTACATGGCCTTTGCCCTGCAACCCCTCGTCGAGCAATACCTGGGCGGGGGGTTCGTCATCACCGTGCTGGCCTGCATTGCGCTGGCCACCGCGCTGGGCTATTTTCTTGAATGGGCGTTTTTCAGCTATTTATACAAACGCGACCACCTGCAGCAGGTTCTCATGACCTACGGACTGATCCTGGTTTTCGAAGAACTGCGCAGCCTCATCATCGGCAATGACGTCCATGGCGTTTCTCCCCCGGCCTGGCTGCAAGGCGCCATTCCGCTTGGCGACGTCATGACCTACCCGGTTTACCGCCTCTTCATTTCACTGGTCTGCCTGTGCGTGGCCGGACTGCTGTACTGGGTGCTCAGCCGCACCCGGCTGGGCATGATGATCCGCGCCGGCGCCAGCAACCGCGAAATGATCAGCTCGCTGGGCATCGACATCAATCGTCTTTATCGCATCGTGTTTGCCATCGGTGTGGCGCTGGCCGCTTTGGCCGGGGCTATCGCGGCGCCCATTTCGTCGGTCTATCCGGGCATGGGCAATAGCGTTCTGATCATCTGCTTTGTGGTGGTTGTCATAGGCGGGATCGGCTCGATCAAAGGCGCCTTCCTTGCCGCCATGCTGGTCGGCTTTGTCGATACGTTCGGTCAGGTTTTCTTTCCCGCCGCCGCAGGCGTCCTGGTGTACCTGCTCATGGCCGCTATCCTGCTCTACAAACCTGAAGGGCTTTTCAAGCAAGGCTGACGTATGCGACTCTCTTTCCAAACTTTATGTGCGCTGGCGCTGTTGTGCCTGGTCGCCCTGCTTCCTTTGTTTACCTCCGACTACTACACCGGGTTGGCCATCAAGATCATGATTTACTCGCTGTTTGCGCTAAGCCTGCAATTACTTGTGGGCGGCGTCGGCCTGGTCAGCCTGGGGCATGCCGCGTTCTTCGGCATTGCCGCCTATACAGCCACCTTGCTGTCGCCTGAAGGCGGCGCGGGCAACTTATTCTTCATCGTGCCCGCCGCCATGGCCTGCGCCACGATTTACGCCCTGGTCACCGGCGCGCTCGCCCTGCGCACCAAAGGCATTTACTTCATCATGGTCACGCTGGCCTTTTGCCAGATGGCCTATTACGTTTTCCACGACACCAAAGTCGGCGGCGGAACCGACGGCATCTATCTGTACTTTCGGCCTGAACTTCGCCTGGGCGACCTGGTCTTGCTGAATATCGACACGCCTTACGTCTTCTACCTGTTCACCTTGGCCTGCCTGATCCTGGCCTGGGCTTTCCTGGCCATGCTGATGCGCTCGCGCTTCGGCGCCGCGCTGACCGGCATCCGCGTCAACGAACAGCGTATGCGCGCCGCCGGCTACTCAACCTTCAATTACAAACTGACCGCCTATGCCGTTGCGGGCGCCCTGGCCGGATTAAGCGGCTTTCTGTACGCCGCCAAAGACGGCTACGTGAACCCCGAGCTGCTCGCGTGGGAACAGTCCGGCCTGGTGCTGCTGATGGTGATTCTGGGCGGAAGCGGACGCTTGTGGGGAGCGGTCGTGGGCGCGATCGCCCTGACATTGCTGCAAGAAGCCTTTCAATCCCAAGCCCTGTTTGGCCGCTTCGCAACCCACTGGCACCTGACCTTCGGCCTGGCCATTATTGCCCTCGTTGCGTTCCTGCCCCAGGGCCTGGCCGGACTGCCGGCCCAATGGCGCGCCTTGCGGCGCCCTTCCACCCAACCGGCCTCGACGCTGTAATCGAAGATCATCATGAACACAAGTGCATTATCTGCTAGAAACATTACACGCCGGTTCGGCGGCCTGACCGCCATCGACAAGGTATCGCTTAGCCTTAATCGCGGCACCGTCCATTCCGTCATTGGCACCAACGGCGCGGGGAAATCGACCCTGATCAGCGTACTCGCCGGAGAGCTGGCCCCCGACGAAGGCGCCATTTTTCTGAACCGCGACGACATCACACGCTGGCCCCAGCCGCGTCGCGCCCGGGCCGGGTTGGGACGCAGCTATCAGCGCACCACCATTTTCCCCAGCCTGAGCGTGCACGAAAACTGCCGCATCGCAGCGCAAGCCAATTTACAGAAATTCTGGGACTGGAGCAGCCGCGCCAATCAATGCCGCTTCAGCAACGATGCGGCCGATCATGCGCTATCGCAAGCGGGCCTTGCGGATGACCGGAACCGCACGGCCGGGCTGCTGTCGCACGGGGGCAAGCGGCAGCTCGAAATCGCCATGAGCCTGTCCACCCACCCCAGCGTCCTGCTGCTGGACGAACCGCTGGCCGGCATGGGGCCGGAAGAAACCGACCGCATGCTTAAGTTGCTGGCCTCGCTCAAAGCGGAACACGCCATACTGCTGGTCGAGCACGACATGGATGCCGTCTTTAAAATATCTGACGAAATCACGGTCATGGTCAACGGCTGCGTCATCGCCCACGGCGACCCTCAATACATACGCAACAATCCGGAAGTCCAGATCGCCTACCTCGGGGAAGATGAATGAAATCCTTGGTCAAGGCGCATGGCCTGCACACCTACTACGGCGCCAGCCACATTCTGCACGATGTCAGCCTAGAGATAAATCCCGGCGAATCCATCGGCCTGCTGGGCCGCAACGGCATGGGCAAAACCACCCTCATACGCACCATGATGGGCCATATCAAACCCAGCAAAGGCATGATCGCCATCCGCGACCGAAACTGCCTCAAGGCTCAGCCCCACCAGATTGCACGCCTTGGCCTGGCTTACGTCCCTGAGGGACGCGGCATTTTCCCCAACCTGGACGTACGCGAAAACCTGCTGGTGGCGGCCCGTCCCGGCTTCGACGGCCAGAACCACTGGACCTACGAACGCGTATTGGAAACCTTTCCCCGCCTGACGGAACGGCTCCACCATGGCGGGCAACAGCTATCGGGCGGCGAGCAGCAAATGCTGGCCATCGGCCGAGCGCTCATGACCAATCCCGACGTACTCATTCTGGACGAAGCAACAGAAGGCCTGGCGCCGCTGATTATTGCCGAAATCTGGCGCATTATCCGTGCCGTGCGCGAAACCGGCATGGCCACCCTGATCGTCGACCGCAACTACCGCAAGGTGCTCGCGCATACCGACCGCTGTATCGTGCTTGAAAAGGGCCGCATCGTGGAACAAAAAGACAGCGCCGCCCTGACCAAAGACACCGAGCTGCTAACCCGCTATCTGGGCGTTTAATTCCATTTCCAAATCAGCGGTGAACACGAAGGCGAAGCGCAGACAGTACCGTTGTACGGCAAGCAAAGCCGACACCGTTCACGGTTGATTTGGAAGTGGATTAATTAAACGCGGCGGCGGCTCGGCCTATACGGTCGTTGACCGCCTGCCAGGCCGCCTCTTGGGGCGGCTGCTCCAGCAAAATACGCGTATAGCGGCCGTCGTCGAGACGGCGCAGCAGGGCATAAAGATTGCGCGCATAAACCTGCGGATCGGCGGACGCCGCAATCCAGTCGACACCGGCAAGCAATGTGTCGGGCGCCTGGAAAACCACCGCCGCAATACGTTGCTTTCCATCGTGGGCGCCAACGCGGCTGTGCTCCTGCGCCTGCTGAAGCAGGACATCCAGCGGCAATAAGGCCAGCGGCGTGCGCGGCGCATAATGCGCTTTCAACGAACCGGAAACCCGGGGCGCCGCCGTATCGGGCCGACTCAACTCAACCCCAAGAAGCTGCCCAATATGCGCCGCCGAAATATGGCCCGGGCGCAGCAATACCGGTCCCACGCCCTGGTCCAGCCGCGACAGATCGACAATGGTCGATTCGATTCCTACGTCGGACTGGCCGCCTTCAAGCACCATCAATTGCTCCGGACCGAGCTCGGAAAACTCGGCGCGCACATGGCTGGCCCGGGTAGGAGACACCTGGCCGAATTTGTTCGCCGAGGGCGCAGCCACGCCGCCTTCGCCATGGGGTTTAAGCCGGGCGAATTCGCACAACAAGGCTTGGGCTACCGGATGCGAGGGGCAACGCAGGCCCACGCTATCCTGCCCGCCGCTGACCGCCGGGGGAATATGAGCGGCGCGCGGCAAAATAAGGGTCAAGGGCCCGGGCCAGAACGCCTTGATCAGAATTCGCGCTTCCTTGGGCACCGAGCGAACCCAGTAATCGATGTTGGCTTGCGGCGCCACGTGCACAATTACCGGGTGGTCGGCCGGACGCCCTTTGGCCGCATAAATGCGCGCAATGGCGTCCGGGTTTTCCGCATCGCCCCCCAGGCCATAAACGGTTTCGGTGGGAAACGCCACCAGACCGCCATCGGCCAGTCGCCGCGCCGCCTGCTGCACAGTCGGCACCGAATCGGGTGCGTTCAGAATGGGCATGGTCTAATACGCAATGCCCAGCGCTGCAGCCACGTGCGCGGCATCCTGCTGCGCTTGCGCCAGGGTCGTGCCCAGAATCGTCACATGCCCCATTTTGCGGCCGCGACGCGCTTCGGTTTTACCGTATAAATGCAGTTTGGCATTGGCAACCTGCAACACGCCGGACCAGTCGGGCTCGCGCATCTGGCCGGTAGCCTCATCGAACCAGACATCGCCCAGAATGTTCAACATGACGGACGGGCACAGGCATTCGGTGCTGCCCAGGGGCAGCCCGGCCATGACCCGGGCCTGTTGCTCGAACTGGCTGGTGACGCAGGCATCGATGGTGTAATGACCGCTATTGTGGGGCCTGGGCGCCACTTCATTCGCCACCAAGCGGCCGTCGGTCAGCACAAAAAACTCGACGCACAACACGCCGTAATAGCCCAGGCCGTCCACAATCTTTAGCGCGGCCTCGGTCGCCTGCCGGTTCAGTTCGGCGTTACCACTCCCGGCGTCAACCGTCGAGACCGCCAGAATGCCGTCGCGGTGCTCGTTAATGGCGGGCGTATACACCACCGACTTGCCATCGAAACCCCGCGCAATAACCACCGATATTTCGGAAGCCAGCGGCATCAGCGCCTCGAGCACGCAGGCAGCGTTCTTGAATGAGGAAAAGGCTTCCAGCGCTTCTTCCCGCGTCTTGACGCGCGCCTGCCCTTTGCCGTCGTACCCCAGACGGGCCGCTTTCAAAATACCCGGAAACAGCGCATCGGGTGCATGGCGGATGTCGTCCACCGACTGAATTGCCGCATACGGCGCAACCGGCACCCCGGTTCCGGCGATAAAGCCTTTTTCCTGGATACGGTCTTGCACGATGGCCACCGCTTCGGCGGCAGGACTGACCCGACTGTTTTGCGCCAGCGCTTTCAGGCTGGCCGCGGGTACGTTCTCGAACTCGGTGGTAACGGCGGAACACCGTTCAGATAACTGCGCCAACGCTGCGGCATCGTCGTAGTCGGCTTGAATATGCAGGTCGGCCACCACGCCCGCCGGGCAGGGTGCCGCCGGATCGAGTACCGCCACCTTATAGCCCAGCGTCTGAGCGGCGTGGCAGAACATGCGGCCCAGTTGCCCGCCTCCGACCATACCCAGCCAATCTCCTGGCACGACCGAAGAGGACTTTAAAGCTGCATTCATAAACAATCCGGAAAAATAAAAATCAGCGGTTAAAAAAAAACCGGCCATCGAGGCATCAACCCGGCCGGCAACGCGCTACATGCGCACGTGAGGCGGAACCACCATGGCGCGCGCCGCCTCGGTCTGGGCCGCGCGAAAGGCATTGAGTTTTTCACGCAAGGCGGCGTCGGTGGTGGCCATGCAGGCCACTACATGCAGTGCCGCATTGGCCGCGCCCGCTTCGCCAATGGCAAACGTGGCGACGGGAACGCCTTTAGGCATTTGCACGATGGACAGCAGGGAGTCCTCGCCGCGCAGATACTTGGAAGGCACGGGCACCCCGAACACGGGCACCGGCGTCAGGGCCGCCATCATGCCCGGCAGATGCGCGGCGCCGCCGGCGCCGGCGATCACGGCCCGCAAGCCGCGCGCAGAAGCGGAAGCGCCGTACTCGACCATATCGACAGGCATTCGATGCGCCGAAACAACGCGCATTTCATGGGGCACGCCGAATTCATCGAGAATCGCCGCCGCATGCTTCATGACGTCCCAATCGCTGGAGGACCCCATAATGATGCCTACGAGCGGATTGCCAGCGCCGGCATCGGTATCTATCGGTGTGGTCATGATGGAAATCCTGAAAATAAAACAGCTTACGTGGTCAGACGGGTTAACGCCTCGCGGTATTTGGCGGCAGTTTTTTCGAGCACGACAGCTGGCAGGCGCGGCGCGGGCGGCGTTTTATCCCAGTCCTGGGTTTCCAGCCAGTCGCGCACGAACTGCTTGTCGAACGATGGCGGGCTGATACCCACCGCGTATTCGTCCGCAGGCCAGAAACGCGACGAATCGGGCGTCAGCACTTCGTCCATCAGGTGCAGTTGCCCCTGATCGTCAAGGCCGAACTCGAACTTCGTATCGGCGATGATGATGCCCTTGGTCGCGGCAAAAGCGGAGGCTTCCGAATACAAGCGCAGCGTGGCCGCGCGAATCTGTTCGGCCATGTCCTGCCCCACTTCGCGCACCACATGGTCGAAATCGACGTTTTCATCGTGCGAACCGAATTCGGCCTTGGCGGCGGGTGTAAAAATAGGCTCGGGCAAGCGGCTGGCCTGTTGCAGGCCGGGCGGCAGGGCAATCCCGCAAACAGCGCCGCTGGCACGGTAATCGTTCCAGCCTGAACCGATCAGGTAGCCGCGGGCAACCGCTTCTACCAGAATCGGCTTGAGGCGCTTGACTACCACCGCCCTGCCCACCACCTGGGCGCGCTCGTCGGGCGCAACCACGTCTTCAGCACGCACATTCGTCGAGTGATTCGGCAGAACATGCGCCAGCTTTTTCAGCCAGAACTCGGTAAGTTCGGTCAGCACCTGGCCTTTACCCGGAATGGGGTCGTCAAGAATGACGTCGAAAGCCGAAATGCGGTCGGTTGCGACAACCAGCAGCTTGTCGTCGCCCACCGCGTACATATCGCGCACTTTGCCCCGCGCAAGCAAGGGCAAGGAGGTAATCGTTGATTGATGTAATGCCTGCATTTACTGCACCACTTGCGCCAGTTTGCCAGAGGCATACTGCTGCGCAATTTCCGTAAGCGGGATCGGCTTGATCTTGCTGGCATTGCCGGCGGTGCCGAACTGCTCGTAGCGCTGCCGGCAAATTTCCTTGGCGGCAAGGCGCGCCGGTTTCAGGTAGTCGCGCGGATCGAACTTGGAAGGATTTTCAGCCAGGAAGCGTCGGATCGCGCCGGTCATGGCCAGGCGGATGTCGGTGTCGATATTGACTTTGCGCACGCCAAACTTGATGGCTTCCTGAATTTCCTCGACAGGCACGCCGTAGGTTTCTTTCATGTCGCCGCCAAACTCGCGAATTTCAGCCAACAGGTCTTGCGGCACGCTGGAGCTGCCATGCATGACCAAGTGCGTATTGGGCAGGCGGTGGTGGATCTCTTTAATGCGTGAAATCGACAGGATATCGCCCGTGGGCTTGCGCGAAAACTTGTAGGCGCCGTGGCTGGTGCCGATGGCAATGGCCAAGGCGTCGAGCTGGGTGCGGCGTACGAAATCGGCAGCCTGCTCGGGGTCGGTCAGCAATTGCTCCATGGTGAGCTTGCCGTCGGCGCCATGGCCGTCTTCTTTGTCGCCCTGCATGGTTTCAAGCGAACCCAGGCAACCTAGCTCGCCTTCGACGGTAACGCCCAGCTTGTGGGCCATCTCGACCACGCGGCGGGTAACGTCAAGGTTGTACTCGTAGTCAGCAATGGTTTTACCGTCTTCTTTAAGCGACGCTGGAAAAGCCCAGGTCGATGGCGCCCTGGCAAATGGCCGGGGACTGGCCGTGATCTTGGTGCATCACCACGGGAATGTGCGGATAGGTGTCGACGGCGGCTTGAATAAGCAGCTTCAAAAAACCTTCGCCGGCGTACTTGCGCGCACCTGCCGAAGCCTGCATGATAACCGGGCTATCGGTTTCGGCGGCGGCCTCCATAATAGCCTGGACTTGTTCCAGGTTATTCACATTGAAAGCGGGAATGCCATAACCGTTTTCAGCTGCATGATCGAGCAACTGACGCATGGAAACTAGAGCCATGAGAATACTCCTGAAAACAAAGAATAAGTAATGATGGGTATTTTACCTGATCGGACGCAAGGCTGACTTCGGCCTGAAGGCCTTGACGATGTGTTCGCGCGTTTCGACATAAGGCCCGCCGATCAGATCGATGCAATAAGGCACAGCCGCAAAAATACCGGGCACCAAGGCCTGGCCGGCACCGTCTTTCAGGCCTTCCAGCGTTTCCTTGATGGCCTTGGGCTGCCCCGGCAAATTAATGATCAGCGCGGCGTGCTCGTCCACTTCACGAATGACAGCCACCTGCCGCGACAAAATGGCGGTAGGGACGAATTTAAGGCTGATCTGGCGCATTTGCTCGCCAAAACCCGGCATTTCCTTTGTGGCCACAGCCAATGTGGCTTCTGGCGTGACATCGCGCCGGGCCGGGCCGGTTCCGCCGGTCGTCAGCACCAGGTCGCAACCGCACTGGTCGACCAGTTCGATCAGGGCGGCGGAAATCTGCCCCGGCTCGTCGGGAATAAGACGCGCAACGAATTGGGCGGGCTGAACCAGCGCCTCGTCAAGCCAGGCCTGCAAGGCGGGAATGCCCTGATCGTCATACGCACCCGCTGAAGCGCGATCGGAAACAGACACCAATCCGACCAGAAGTTCGTCAGGATGGCGGCGAACCAATCGTTTGTTCTCGGACATGCATTTTTCCTTTATAAAACCCGCAAGCAGCGTTGCCGCCGCCCCCGCAATATCAACTTTGGGCGCGCTGCTGCAACACCTCGACAGCCGGCAAGGCCTTGCCTTCCAGAAACTCCAGGAAGGCGCCGCCGCCCGTTGAAATATAGCCAACCTGATCGGTAATCTTGTACTTGGCAATCGCCGCGAGCGTGTCGCCGCCGCCCGCAATGGAGAAGCCATCGGACTGGGCCACGGCCTGTGCCACGACTTCGGTTCCATGGGCGAATGCGTCAAACTCGAACACGCCTACCGGGCCATTCCAAACGATGGTGCCGGCCTGCTTCAGAATGTCGGCCAGTTGCTGCGCGGTTTGAGGTCCGATATCCAGAATCAAGTCATCGTCGGCGACTTGGTCGGCGGACTTGATCGTCGCCACGGCATCGGCGCCAAATTCTTTGGCGCAAACCACATCGACGGGAATCGGAACAGCGGCGCCCCGCTTTTGCATCAGATCGATCACCGCCTTGGCCTGTTCGATCTGTTCGGGCTCGGCCAGGGATTTGCCTATATTCAGGCCGGCAGCCAGCATGAAAGTATTGGCGATACCGCCGCCCACGACTAACTGGTCGACCTTGTCGGCCAGGGCCAGCAGAATGGACAATTTAGTGGAAACCTTGGAGCCGCCCACAATCGCCACCAGCGGACGCTTGGGCTGATTCAACGCGCGCCCCAACGCCGTCAGTTCGGCTTCCAGCAAGGGGCCGGCACACGCTACGGGCGCAAAACGCGCAATACCGTGCGTGGTGGCTTCCGCGCGATGGGCCGTGCCGAACGCGTCATTGACGTACACATCGCAAAGAGCCGCCATTTTCTTGGCCAGGCCTTCATCGTTCTTTTTCTCGCCGATGTTGCAGCGGCAATTCTCGAGCAGCACAACCTGCCCTGCATCGACCCTGACGCCGTCAAGCCAGTCTTTCACCAGGGTTACCGACTGACCCAGCAATTGCGACAGCCTTGCCGCGACAGGGGCCAGGGAGTCTTCAGGGCGCACCGTTCCTTCGGTTGGGCGCCCAAGATGCGAAGTCACCATAACGGCTGCGCCCGCATCCAGCGCCAGGCGGATGGCCGGCACGGAAGCGCGAATACGCGTGTCTTCGGTGATTTCACCGTCATCGTTGAACGGCACATTCAAATCGGAGCGAATGAACACGCGCTTGCCTGCCAACGCATCGGATTTGGCAAGGGAAGTGAGAGTTTTGACTGTAGACATAAAATTCCATGGAAACGGAATGGATAAGCGAACCACGATGGCCACAAAGGCCATCGATACGCCAAGGGCGGGTTGCCCCGCCCTTGCGCTGATAACAAACGACTTACTTGGCCGACATCAGGGCCACGGTCGTGTCGAGCATACGATTGGAGAAGCCCCACTCGTTGTCGTACCAGGACAAGACCTTCACCAGGTTGCCGGACACCTTGGTCAGGGCCGAATCGACTGTGCTGGACGCCGGCGTGTGGTTATAGTCGACCGACACCAAAGGCTCGTCGCTGTAGTCCAGAATGCCCTTCAACGGACCTGAGGAAGCCGCTTCTTTAAGAATGGCGTTCACTTCTTCAACCGAAGTCTCGCGAGCCGCCACGAACGACAGGTCGACGATCGACACGTTGATGGTCGGCACGCGCATGGCGTAGCCGTCGAGCTTGCCGTTCAGTTCAGGCAAGACCAGGCCCACCGCCGATGCCGCACCGGTTTTGGTGGGGATCATGCTGGAAGTGGCCGAACGGGCGCGACGCAGATCGGAGTGGTACACGTCGGTCAGCACCTGGTCGTTGGTGTAGGCGTGAATGGTGGTCATCAAACCGTTGACCAGGCCCAGCTTGGCATGCAGCGGCTGAACCAGCGGAGCCAGGCAGTTGGTGGTGCACGATGCGTTCGAAATAACCGTGTCGCTGGCTTTCAGCACAGTGTGGTTGACGCCGTAAACAATGGTCGCATCGACGTCTTTGCCGCCAGGAGCCGAAATAATGACTTTTTTGGCGCCGCCGCGAATGTGGGCGCCGGCGGCTTCCTTGGTTGTAAAGAAACCGGTGCATTCGAGCACGACATCGACGCCCAGCTCGCCCCAGGGCAACTGAGCCGGATCGCGATTGGCCAGCACGCGGATCTTGTCGCCATTGACGACCATGTAGTCGCCGTCGACCGTAACCGTGCCCGGAAACTTGCCGTGCGCGGTATCGTAACGGGTCAAATGAGCGTTAGTGTTGGGATCGCCCAGGTCGTTGATGGCCACGATTTGAATATCGTGCTTTTTTCCGTCCTCGTAGTGAGCACGCAAAACATTGCGGCCGATACGGCCATACCCGTTGATTGCGACGCGAATCGTCATTGTTACTCTCCTGTTTATAAAACCTGTTCGACAGCCGCAGCGACATGCTCGACGGTCAAGCCAAAATGTTTGAACAAAACGCCGGCCGGGGCGGATTCGCCGTAGGTATCGATACCCACCACAGCGCCGTCGGTTCCGACGTATTTGTACCAGCCCGATGTAACGCCGGCCTCGACCGCCACGCGCGGCAGGCCTTTGGTCAGCACGCTGGCGCGCCACTGGGCGTCTTGCTGGTCGAAGACGTTGGTGCACGGCATGGACACCACGCGCACGGCAATGCCCTTGGCCGCCAGTTGTTCCTGGGCGCCCAGGGCCAAGGCCACCTCGGAACCGGTGGCAATGATAATGGCCTGCGCATTGGCGGCATCGCGCAGCACATAGCCGCCGCGCTCAATCGCCGCAATGCCGGCTTCGTCGCGTGCGACGAACGGCAGGTTCTGGCGGGACAGCAACAAGGCGCTCGGGCCGCCAGCGTGAACGGCCATGCCGATGCTGGCCGGACGCTGCACCGCGCAGGACCAGGCTACCGCCGTTTCCGTGGTGTCGCAAGGACGCCAGACGTGCAAATTGGGGATCAGGCGCAAGCTGGCCGCGTGCTCGACCGACTGGTGGGTAGGGCCGTCTTCGCCCAGCCCGATGGAGTCGTGCGTAAAGACATGAATGACGCGCTGCTTCATCAGGGCCGCCATGCGCAAGGCATTGCGGGAGTAGTCGGAGAAGGTCAGGAAGGTGCCGCCAAACGGCAGGTAGCCGCCATGCAGCGCCATGCCGTTCATGATGGCCGCCATGCCGAACTCACGCACGCCGTAATTGATGTGCTGGCCGAACTGCAAGCCATCTTTGGTAGCCCGTACCGGCGCCACGCCCTTCCAATCGGTAAAGTTGGAACCGGTCAGATCGGCCGAACCGCCCATGAATTCGGGCAGCCATTGGGCCAAGGCGGTAATGGCAAACTGCGACGCCTTCCGGCTGGCGACCGTTTCTGCCTTCGCGTTGGTGTCGGCGATGAAAGCGCTGGCCTGCTTGGCGAAATCGGCTGGCAACGCGCCGCTCATGCGGCGCTGCAGCTCGGCGGCCAGCTCGGGATAAGCCTGGGCGTAGGCATCGAACGCCGTTTGCCACTGAGCCTGCAACGCCTGACCCTTGGCCTTGCCATCCCAACCCTGGTAAGCGCTGGCGGGAATTTCAAACGGCCCATAGGGCCAGTTCAGCGCCTTGCGGGTTGCGGCGATTTCGTCAGCGCCCAGCGGAGCGCCATGGACTTTTTCCGAACCGGCGGCATTCGGCGCGCCTTTACCGATAATGGTGCGGCAGCAGATGAGCGTGGGACCGCTGCGGCCCGCCGCGGCCGCCTTGGCCTGTTCGATAGCTTGGTCGACAGCGGCTACATCGTGCCCGTCGACATCGCGGATAACGTTCCAGCCATAGCTCTCGAAACGTTTGGGCGTATCGTCGGCAAACCAGTTCTCAACATTGCCGTCGATCGAAATGCCATTGTCGTCGTAAAACACAATGAGCTTGGACAGTTTCAGCGTACCGGCCAGGGAGCACGCTTCGTGGGAAATGCCTTCCATCAGGCAACCGTCGCCCACGAACGCATAGGTGAAATGGTCGACGACGGCATGGCCGTCGCGGTTGAATTCCTTGGCCAACAGCGCTTCGGCCAACGCCATGCCCACGGCATTGCCCAGGCCTTGCCCCAAGGGCCCGGTCGTGGTCTCGACCCCGGCGGTGATGCCCACTTCGGGATGGCCCGGCGTGCGCGAATGCAACTGCCTGAAATTCTTGAGCTCTTCGAGCGGAAGATCGTAGCCCGTAAGGTGCAGCAACGAATAGATCAGCATCGATCCGTGACCATTGGACAGAACGAAGCGATCTCGGTTGGCCCAGGCCGGGTCGGTCGGATTATGGCGCAAATGGCGCGTCCACAACGCTTCAGCGATATCCGCCATGCCCATGGGGGCCCCAGGGTGACCTGAGTTGGCTTGTTGAACCGCATCCATGGCAAGTGCACGCACGGCATTTGCCAAGGACGAATCTTGGGCAGGCGAAAGGCTCATTAAAAACTCACAAGGAAGGGGATGCAACCGCAAGCGGATGTGCCCCGACAATAAGGTTCACAAAGCTTACGATTTTAACACTGGCGCGGCGAATAACTTGTTACTGGGTTTTTGCCTTAAACTGGCCCGTTTACCGGCGACTGCTCGGTCCACTTCCCTTTTTACCCATGGCCACTCCCCGCTTTTACTGCTCCAGCCCCTTGGCGGCGCACCAGACCCTTGAACTGCCGCCCGAATTGGCGCATCACGCCATCCGGGTCTTGCGCCTGAAAACCGGAACGGCCATCGTATTGTTTGACGGGCTGGGCGGCCAGTATCCGGCCACCCTGCTCATTGAAGGCAAAAAAGGCCTGGCGAGCGTTGGCGAGCACCAGTCCGTCGAAGTGGAGCTGCCCGGCGAAATCACGCTGATCCAGGGCATTCCGTCGGGCGACAAAATGGACTGGATTATCGAAAAAGCGGTCGAGCTGGGCGCTGCCCGAATCATTCCCATTGCCGCCCAACGCAGCGTACTGCAATTAAGCGGCGAGCGCCTGAGCAAACGCCAATGCCACTGGGAGCGCATTGCCTTATCGGCCAGCGAGCAGTGTGGACGCAATCGCATTATGGCGGTAGATCCGGTGCTGTCGCTGCCCCAGTTTTTTTCACAGTTCGACCTGGCGCAGCAAAAGACGCTTTTTTGCCACCCCGAAGCCCAGCAAAACATGACCCAGGCACTAGCCCTCAATGACAAAAAGATAAGCTTGCTGGTGGGCCCCGAAGGCGGCTGGTCGGTCGAAGAGCAGGCGCTGGTCACGCGCCAGGGCATAACCCCCGTCAAGTTCGGTGAACGGGTTCTGCGCACCGAGACCGCCGGCCTGGCCCTTATTGCAGCAACCAGCGCGCTATTGCACTGGAACTGATTCCACGTCCGAATCAGCGGGAAACGGTGTCGGCATCGCTTGCCATGCCAGCGAAGCGCTAGCCCGCCTCGCCGGAATAAGGCGTCGGGGCGATACCGGGCTCCGGCTCGGTATGCTTGCCCCCGTGCTCGATCGCAAACCCGAAGTAACGGTCGTTGTTCTTGGCAAACTCCAGGACGTCGGCGCACACCTCGGTGATGGCCTTGGCATCGGCCGCAAGTGCCGGCTCGCCCGTGTGCAGATCGTGCAACCACAAGAACAAGCCGGCTTTTTGGTCCAGCACCGTATCGCAAAGACAGTCGTACAGTGCGTCCAGGTTGCTGCCAAAAAACTCGGGAAAATCGACGGCCTTGGCAATGGCCCGCAACACCGCCGATCGACTGCGGGCGCGAGAGCAATTAACGACAAAAACCGTCATACCCAGCGTATTGGCAGCCTCGACGATCTCATTCTGAGAAACTGAAGAGGCATCCAACAAGCCGCCTTTTTGCAATTTCTTTGGCAATGCCTGAGCTTGGGTCATTCTGGTGACTCCTTGAAAAACGCCTTAACTTCATCGATACGGCTTAAGCTATCTGCACGCCCCAAATTAATGAGTTCTTGCGTATAACTGGCCTCGAATAACAAATACGAAATCAATGCACCGCCACTGCCGGACGCGGAACCATTGGGCACGGAACCAGACGATACACCGAGAACGCGAAAAAGTGAACGTGCCGCGCGCGGCATTTTATCCAGATGCTCCAGCGCAATATCGTCCAGCGAACGGCTCGGGGCTATCAGGAAGGTGCTGACCGGCCTGAGCGGCTGTTTGTTCAAGGCTTCGGCGGGCATCAGGGCCAGCAAGCCGTTGATGCGATCCAGCCTTTCCACGTCCATGGAGAGACTGTCCAGAAAGATATTCGACAAGGCATGGCCGCTGATTTGGGCCAGCGTGGGGTACTCGGAGTTAATCGTTCGTTGCTCAATGTGGACACTATCCCGATAACCGGTGCCGATCACAAGGATTTTCTCCGCCCCCAGATGGATCGCCGGGCTCATGGGCGCCATCTGGCGCATCGAACCGTCGCCGCACCATTCCGTTTGCCCGTGAACCAGCATGGCCTGGGCCGGAAAAATAAAGGGGATGGAGCTCGAGGCCAACAGATGGTCGACGCTGATCGAACAAGGAATCGCCCGACGCAGCGAGCGCGTCCAGGGCTTGATCGTGCCTTTGGACTGATAAAACGTCAGGTGCTCGCCACTGACATAGCCGGTGGCGGTAATGGCCAGCGCGTCCAGATACCCCTGCTTCAGGTTATGGGACAGATGCTCGAAATCCAGCGTCGCCGACAACAATCGGCTCAACGGCTCGTTATCGAGCAAGGAATGCGGATAACGACTGCGCAGGCGCGGCATCAGCCACCCCGCCGCCAACATGCCGAACCAGCGCAAACCGGTCAAAAACAGCCCCGACGGGTCGGAGCGGTAGACCATTTCGGTATGGATGTTTTCCCACAAATACCGGGCGCGATCAATCGCGATATGCGGCGTATCGGCGCGGCACGCAAGAGCGGCCGCGTTAATGGCGCCGGCGGAGGTACCGCAAATGATGGAAAAAGGATTGAAAAACTGCGGACTGCGGGACGGATCGAGGATCTCAAACACCCCCGACAACACCCCGACCTGATAGGCGGCGCGTGCGCCGCCTCCGGTCAGGACCAGTCCAATGGGCGCTTTCCAGCCCCCTTCGGACAAACGGCGTTGATTATTTGGGCGTGTTGGCATCGACCACGGTTAAGGCCGCCATATTCACAATGCGGCGCACAGTAGAGCTGGAGGTCAGGATATGCACTGGCGCGTTAGCCCCAAGCAGGAATGGCCCAACCGCTACGTTGCCGCCCGCGGCGGTTTTCAACAGGTTGTAGGCAATATTGCCCGAATCGACGCTGGGGCAAATAAGCAGGTTCGCCGAGCCCTTGAGCGTCGTCGTCGGCAAGATACGGTTGCGCAGGCCTTCGTTGAGCGCGCAATCGCCGTGCATTTCACCGTCGATTTCAAGACCGGGCTCGCGCTGGCGAACAATGTCGAGCGCCTGGCGCATTTTCTCGCCCGATGCCGAGCTGCCCGTGCCGAAGTTCGAGCGCGACAGCAGCGCCACTTTCGGCTCCATATCAAGACGGCGCATTTGAGCGGCGGCCGCCATGGCGATCTCGGCGACCTGTTCGGCGTCGGGATTGTCGTTGACATGCGTATCGGCCAAGGCCAGCGTGTGCTCGGGCAGCAGCAAGATATTCATGGCCGCGTAGGTATTGGCCCCGGGTTTCTTGCCGATAACCTGATCGATGTAGCGCAAATGATCGGCGTAGGCGCCCACCGTGCCGCAAATCAGGCCGTCGGCATCGCCCAGGTGCACCATCATCGCGCCAATCAAGGTCAAACGACGGCGCATTTCCACCCGCGCCATTTCCTTGCTGACGCCCTCACGGCACATCCGTTCCCAATACGTGGTCCAGTACTGATGGAAGCGCTCGTCGTAATCGGGGTTGGTGACTTCGACATCCAAGCCCAAACGCAGGCGCAGGCCGAATTTCTTGATACGCGCCTCGAGTACTTCGGGGCGGCCGACCAATATGGGTTTGGCGATTTTCTCGTCGACCACGACCTGAACCGCGCGCAATACACGCTCGTCTTCGCCCTCGGTGAAGACAATGCGCGACTTGCCGCCGTCGCGCACCAGTCCCTTGGCAATCGAAAACAGAGGCTTCATAAAGGAGCCCGAGCGGTAGACGAACTGCTGCAACCGTTCAGCGTAGGCACCCAGGTCTTCGATGGGACGCGTTGCCACGCCATCTTCCATTGCCGCCTTGGCCACGGCCAGGGCGATGCGCACGATAAGACGTGGATCGAACGGTTTAGGGATAAGGTAGTCGCGGCCGAACTCGACCCCATAGGTTCCGTAGGCGGCAGCCACCAGATCGTTTTGTTCTTCTTGAGCCAACTGTGAAATGGCTTCGACCACGGCCTTTTCCATGCCGCGCGTAATCGTCGTGGCCCCGACGTCGAGCGCCCCACGGAAAATATAGGGGAAGCACAGAACGTTGTTGACCTGATTCGGGTAATCGGACCGGCCGGTTGCCATCACGATGTCGTCACGCACCGCATGGGCGTCTTCGGGCAGGATTTCGGGATTCGGGTTGGCCAATGCCAAGATAAGCGGATTTGCCGCCATTTTGGCGACCATCTCGGGCTTGAGCACCCCGCCGGCGGACAGCCCCAGAAACACGTCGGCGCCGTCGATGATGTCGGCCAGTTTACGGGCATCGGTATCTTGCGCGAAACGCGCTTTGTCGGCGTCCATGAGCACCGTGCGGCCTTTGTACACCACCCCTTCGATATCGGACACCCAGATATGCTCGAGAGGCAAACCGAAATCGACCAGCAGGTCCAGACAGGCCAGGGCCGCCGCGCCGGCGCCCGAGACCACCAGCTTGACCTCGTTGATGTCTTTGCCGACCACCTTGAGGCCGCTTAAAAAGGCCGACGCCACGCAAATGGCCGTGCCGTGCTGATCGTCGTGGAAGACCGGTATATTCATGCGCTCGCGCAGCTTGCGCTCGACAATGAAACACTCGGGCGCCTTGATGTCTTCAAGATTGATGCCGCCGAACGTAGGCTCGAGCCCGGCAATGATTTCCACCAGTTTGTCGGGGTCGGTTTCGTTGATTTCAATGTCGAAAACATCGATGCCGGCAAATTTCTTGAACAGAACGCCCTTGCCTTCCATGACGGGCTTGGAGGCCAGTGCACCGATATTGCCCAGGCCGAGCACGGCCGTACCGTTGGTGATGACGCCAACCAGATTGCCGCGCGCGGTATACCGATAGGCATTGCCCGGATCGACAACGATTTCTTCGCAAGCGGCAGCCACGCCAGGCGAATACGCCAGCGCGAGGTCCCGTTGATTCGAAAGCTGCTTGGTTGGAACGACCGAGATTTTTCCTGGCGTGCCCTGCTCGTGGTATTCAAGAGCCGCTTTGCGAAAGTTTTCTTCCATGATGAGTGTTTACTATTCTGATTGAAAGTTGAAATAAGTGGCTTATTCTAGCCCCTTGCATGGGTTTGCGGCACAGCGGCACGGAATAATTGCCAACGCACCGGCCCTTACACATCTTGCCCCGGATGCGGATACGCCCCCAACGGATCGAACAAGGCCTTGACTTGCATGGCGACATCGTCGGCCGCTGTGGCAAGCTCGGCCTCCAGCGCCTGTACGCGCAAGGAAAAGGCGGAGCGGCGCGAGCTTGCCGGTTCGTATTCGTTGACCGCCGGCGACCCCGCCGGCCGCTCGGCCAGCGCCCGCTCATCCAGGACAACCCATTCGACCCAGCCCAAATCGCCGCCATGCCCCAAAATCAAATGCGCCAGGTTGACGGTTTGCCCGGCGCCGGGCATCAAGGCGTCAAGGCGATAGCGGGCCGGCCAGTGCGCCAGCCGGCGGCACAACTGCGCCTGCGGCTGGCCCGTCAATTGAAATAAGGCGGGCACCAGTTTTTGCACAGACAAGCTGCCCAGCGGCTGCTGGTTGTGTTCGCCAAACGGCCCGAGGTTGGCGCTGGCCCCGTCGGCCAGCAAAACCGATGCGTGCACGACCCCCGACTTCGCGGTTTCGCCGGTTGGCCAGTCGCACAAGCTGCGGTCGGCCAGCCACGCCGCGACACTGATGTGGCCGGGCAAGTCGGAAAAATAACGAAGGCCGACGGCCTCGAGTTCGCCCAACAGACAACCCGGCTGCACAAACCATTTGGAACCGTCGCCCTCCAGTTGCTGGCAGCCCGCCATGTCACGCCCGGGCTGAACGAACAACACCGACTGATCGTCGATAGGGTGAGCATGGCCGAGCCCGTCAATGGCCAATACCACGCCATACTCGGCGCACAGCTTCTGGGCATGCCGCACATCGGCCGCGTGGCGCGGGCTTAAACGCGCCTGACCGATGCCTTCCTGCATGCCGTACTCGAAAAACGTACCCGCCATGCTGCGGCGCATGCGCTGGCAAAACATATCCCACGGACTACCGGCACTACGGCGCCCCATCAAGAACGCCCGGCGCGACGACGACTGCATACTTTATTTCCCTTTGATTTGCTTGGCGCCAGTTATGGCTATTTTTTTCGGGCGCCGGCTGCTGCAGGCTCTACAATTGAGCCTTTGTCCATTTCCCCGAGAACCTGCCTTATGTCCCGCCTTGCCAAGCGTACCGAACAAGTAATGCCATTCTACGCTGTCGAACTGTTCAAACAAGCCAGCGTCCTGAATGCCCAGGGACGCGATGTCATCAGCCTGGGCATAGGCGAACCCGACTTTACCGCCCCGCCTCAAGTCGTCGAGACATTGAACCGGGCCGCCAGCGCCGGGTTAAGCGGATACACCTCGCCCGCCGGCCTTCCCGCCCTGCGCGAAGCCATTGCACACTATTACGAGCAGCACTTCTCGGCTCCCGTCGACCCGGAGCGCATCATTGTCACCAGCGGCGCCTCGGGCGCCTTGCTGCTGGCCAGCATGGTCCTGATCAATCCCGGCGATGAAGTGCTGATGCCCGATCCGTCCTACCCCGCCAACCAGAACTTCGTCATGGCCGCCGGCGGCATCCCGCGCCTGATCCCGTCTTCACCGGAACAGCGCTTTCAGCTGACCGCCGCCGACGTGCGCGCCCATTGGGGGCCCGCCACGCGCGGCGTCCTGATCGCCTCGCCCAGCAATCCGACCGGCACCAGCATCAGCCGCGAAGACCTTACAGAGCTGATTGCCGAAGTCAAGCTGCGCGACGGCTTCGTGATCATGGATGAAATTTACCTGGGCCTGCATTACGACGGTGCCCCCAGCAGCGCCCTGACGCTGGATGACAACGTCATCATCGTCAACAGCTTTTCAAAATACTTTCATATGACCGGCTGGCGCCTGGGCTGGCTGATCGTGCCCAAGCACATGATCGTCCCGATCGAGAAACTCGCCGCCAGCCTGGCCATATGCGCGCCCTCACTGGCCCAGCACGCGGCCCTGACCTGCTTCGAGCCCGAAGTCATGCGGGTCTACGAAAACCGGCGGCTTTCATTCAAGCAGCGCCGCGATTACCTCTTGCCCGAGTTCGAGCGCATCGGCCTGCATGTTCCGGTGGTTCCCGACGGAGCGTTCTACATTTACGCCGACATCAGCCGGCACGACCAGGACAGCGATGCTTTTTCCCACCGGCTATTGCATGAAGCCAGCGTCGCTGCGGTGCCGGGACGCGATTTCGGCCCGACCCACGCGCGCCACATGATGCGTTTTTCCTACGCCACCGGGCTGGATCGTCTGCAGGAAGCCGTCAGTCGCATGGAGCGCCTGCTCGCCTAGAAAAACCGTTCCCGCCTTGCGCGGGAATGATTCATAGTCAATATGTGCGGATGGCGGACCGTGGAACGCGGCCTACTTTCGTCCCACGGGAATCCCCGAGGCCAGCGCAATGCGACGCCGTTCCGCCAGCACTTTTTCCCCGTAGCCGCCGTCGCTGGGGCCGGTGGCGCCTACATAGCACGCCAGGCCGCCTTCGACGGAACCGCGCCGCTTAATACAGTCATACAAAATCTGGGTGCCGACGCGGATATTGGCGATCGGATTCAGCGCGGCGTCCGCCCCCCCTTCGAAGGGCTCAAACTTTTCGGTATGAACCCGGGTCATGACCTGCATCAGGCCCTGTGCGCCCACATGGCTTTCGGCAAACGGGTTATAACGCGATTCAATCGCGATCACCGCCAGCAGCAATTGCGGGTCCAGGTTTTTAGCCGCGCCTTCATTAAAGGCCGCCTTGATTAAAACGGTGGCCACGTTATTGGCAATTTTATATTTGCGGGCAATGTAGCTGCGCAAGGCGTTGGCCTGGGTTGCCGTCACGCCGGGCAGCTTCAGGCTATCGGCGGTACGCAAGGCCAGGGTGAAATCGCCCGAAGGCCGTGGCTGAGGTGGCTTGGCGCCCTGGGAAGCCGCCGCCGGCGCAGGTTTGTCTTGGGCACCGGCTGTCGGTTCAGGGTTAAAGTAGGACTCGGCCGCATTAATATCGACCGCGAAAAAATTTTCCGGATTTCCCGCCAATGTTGCAAGAAGATTGTCCTGCAGCGCATCGGGACGTAGACTGAGCAACAAAGCGTCACGCATCTGGTGCGTCTGGGTGCGTAGCGAAGGCACCGTTATTCCCAGCACCGCGGTCACCAGCACAGCGATGCCCAGGTAGATGGCGGAAACATGCACGAACTCAGCAACTTGGTGCATTGTTGCGCGGGCGGAACGAGCAAACATATTTTCCGAACTGATGTCGGCCATCGGGTCTTGCCTCTTGAAATATGGAAAGCCGATGTTAACCTTTGTTCATTATTAAAATGTAACCCAATTGTTGAGATTCCCTTGAAATACCGTGACCTGAGAGACTTTATCGCGCAACTTGAACGTGCTGGCGAGCTGAAACGGCTGAAGCATCCTGTATCAACAAATTTAGAAATGACGGAAATCAGCGACCGCGTCTTGCGCGCGGGCGGCCCCGCCCTTTTGTTCGAACACGCTGTGCACCACAACACCCGCTGCGCCATGCCGGTATTGACCAATCTGTTCGGCACGCCCAAACGGGTCGCCTGGGGCATGGGCGCCCAGGATGTCAGCGCCTTGCGCGATACCGGCGAGCTGCTGGCCTCGCTGCGCGAACCCGAACCGCCGCGCGGCTTCCGCGACGCCTTGAGCAAGGTTTCCATGCTCAAGGCCGCGCTGTGGGACATGAATCCCAAGACGATCAAAGGCGCGGCGTGCCAGGAAATTGTTCTGGAGGGTGACGATGTCGACCTGAGCCAGATCCCCCTGCAGCACTGCTGGCCGGGCGATGTCGCGCCCCTGCTCACCTGGGGCCTGGTCATTACCAAGGGCCCCAACGCCAAACGCCAGAATCTGGGCATCTACCGCCAGCAACAAGTCGGCCGCAACAAGCTGATCATGCGCTGGCTCTCGCATCGCGGCGGCGCCCTTGATTTCCGCGATCACGCCCTGGCCCATCCCGGCACCCCATTTCCGATTGCCGTTGCACTAGGCACCGACCCGGCTACCATCTTGGGCGCCGTCACACCCATCCCCGACAGCCTGTCCGAATACCAGTTTGCCGGCCTGCTGCGCGGCTCGCGCACCGAAGTCACCAAGGCAATCGGCAGCGAGCTATCGGTGCCGGCGTATGCCGAAATCGTTCTTGAAGGGCATTTGCTGCCCTCCAGCGATCCGCGCGCCGTCAAGCCGAACATTCCCGACGGAGTCAAAGGCCCGGACGACGGCAGCTACGAAATGGCGCTTGAAGGTCCTTACGGCGATCACACCGGTTATTACAACGAGCAGGACTGGTTTCCGGTATTTACGGTCGATCGCATTACCATGCGCCGCAATCCCATTTATCACAGCACTTACACCGGAAAACCCCCGGACGAGCCCGCGATTCTGGGGGTCGCGCTGAACGAGGTGTTTGTCCCGCTGCTTAAACGCCAACTGCCCGAAATCGTCGACTTTTACCTGCCCCCCGAAGGATGCAGCTACCGGTTGGCCGTGGTGTCGATTCGCAAGCAATACGCCGGCCATGCCAAGCGGGTCATGTTTGGCGTATGGAGCATTTTGCGCCAGTTCATGTACACCAAATTTATCGTGGTGGTGGACGAAGACATCGACACGCGCGACTGGAAGGAAGTGATCTGGGCGATGACGACGCGCATGGACCCGGTGCGCGACACCGTCCTGGTGGAAAACACCCCGATCGACTATCTGGACTTTGCTTCGCCGGTCTCGGGCCTGGGCGGAAAAATGGGCCTGGACGCCACCAACAAATGGCCTGGCGAGACGCAACGCGAATGGGGCACGCCCATTCATATGGACGAAGCCGTCAAAACCCGGGTCGACGCCATGTGGGACGACCTGGGGCTTTAAAACGGCAGGCGCGGCGCGCCGACGGGGCTTTACAAGGCCCTGTCAGCCTCGGCCGGGCCGGTTTTCGTTATTGGAACCGCTCATGGAACGCGCCACTTGCCAGCTCAAGAGGGCCGCCGCGCCCAGCCGCCACCACCGATGGCGTTTAGTCGCCCGGCTCAATAACGCCGATGCGCCGGAAGCAAGCAAGGGGTAACGCTGCATCAGCCCCATTCCCTGCATGAGCCACTCAGACGGCTTCTTGCGCGAAACCGAACGGGGCAGCATACTTTTCACCAGGGCCGAGGGGGTTAGGGACTCGGCCACATGGCAAACGCTGCGAGTCAAACGCTGGCGCTCCAGCGTGGCGCGCGCCCGTACGATTTCTATGCGCAAATCACGTTCAGCCGCTGCCGATTTTTTGGTCATGGCACTTCCCTGGCCTGTGCACGATCGGAAGAATCCGGCTCGCGCAAACGATCAAACAACGCCATATCGCGCTGCAATTCCTCGAGGGTGGCTGAAAACGGCATGGGCTCGTGCAACAGGCTGCGCCGAATGGCATACAGAAAAGCCAGGCCGAGCACGCCATATAACAAAGCCAGCAACCCTAAAGCAAGATAACGCTGCTCGGTGGGCCAAAAATACAAGGCGACCGCAATGGAAAACACCAGCAAGGCCAGCGTCAGAAACAAGAGGGCGGCAAAGGCCATGCCCAGCATCTTGATCAAGCGCGCTTTTTGTTCCGACGCTTCCAGCGAGAACAATTCAAGACGCGTACGAACAACCGACAGCAAGATGTCCGCCAATTCCGCAACAGAATGCCTGAGTGTCATATTTGCCTTTTAAAAATCCGACCGAAGCCGCGCCAACCCATCATAGCGCGGTCTTCGCCCGGAAATGCAATAACGAAGCGTAGACGCTAGCGCCGGCAAATAAGCATGCCCACCAGCAAGCCGGTCAGTCCGGCAACGCCAATCGCCTGCCACGGATTGTCATGCACATAGTCATCGGTGCAACGCGCGGCCTTACGTCCCTTTTCAAGCAAGGCGTCTTGCGTGTCATAAAGGGCTTCGCGCGTACGGCGCAACGACCTCATGGCGTTATCGCGCAACTCGGCCGCTTTGTCGCCCGTGGTTTCAGCCGCTTCCTGCAACAACTTTTCGGCCTCGTCCAGACTTTCCTTGACGCTGTCAATAATTTGCTCTTCGCTGCGGATATCTTTCCTAGTAACCATGCTGACCTCCAGAGTTGTGAATAGGACTTGGTACTACTGATACTACTTGATCTTAGTCACTTCGACGACCGAACTGACGCCGTTCTGTTCGCTTTCCTGCTTCATGACCATGTTCAGATCCGGGCAGAAATAATCCGTGACCTGCGATGTCATGCCCGGAATCGGCAAGACCAGGCCGTTGAACGACGCTTGCGTCGGGTCAATCACCCGTGTGTAACGTATGGGCCAGCACGACTGGCTGCCTGACGCCGTTTCGATGGTTTGGCGTTCGCCCACGGTCTTGGGCCCGGTACTGACGACAATAGGCTGCGCCTGCACCGCCTTGCGGTCAACATTGATCTTGAATTTGAGCGCGGGAAACGTCTGTCCGGCGCGCGTCACGGGATCGCCATAGGCGAACAGGCCCAACATGCGCAAGTCGAACTTGCCGTTGACCGGCTCGCTTGCGCCGGTAGCGCTGCGCCGCTCGAACGACGCCTTGCCGTCTTTGATTTTCATGTGGTAATCAAGGTCGGACTTGCTCGGCGGGAGGCCCATCAAGCCAAACGTTGCAATGCCTTGCACGCGCGCTTCGCAGGTGTCGCCGCCCGACTTCTTGACCTCGGAAAAAGCAAGATCGGCCCCCATTTGAAGACCGCCCGACCCGGTGAGCTGGGTCTGGCCGCCGTCGTGCATGAAAGGCGCCTCGCACAGGCCCGCAAACGCCGCCGGAGCCGTGAGCCCCAACGCAACCCCCGCCGCAGCCGCCAATGAAATAAAACGCATAGACCTGCCTGAAAAATGGACTGGATTTTTATACTACTACTAATATCCGCCCGGGCCGGCACAAAACATGATCAAACGTTAGCAAACATGAAGCGCCGATCTTTTTGCCTAGTGTACTGTTTGGCGAATTTGAGCATACAAACCCACCAAACAGCACACTAGATATCTTTCTGGCGCGTACCGAAAATGCGGTCGCCGGCATCGCCGAGCCCCGGAATAATATAACCGTCCTCGTTCAGATGATCGTCGATGGACGCCGTATAAATATGCACATCGGGATGGCTCTGCTCGAGCGCCTTTATCCCTTCGGGCGCCGCTACCAGCACCAGGGCGCGTATCGTGCGGCAACCGGCTTTCTTCAGCAAGTCGACCGTCGCGATCATGGACCCGCCCGTTGCCAGCATCGGGTCGACAATCAGCGCCAGGCGCTGATCCATCGAGCCGGCCAGACGTTCAAGATAGGTATGCGCCTGCAGCGTTTCCTCGTTGCGGGCAATGCCCACGGCACTGACCTTCGCGCCCGGAATGAGGCTGAGCACGCCGTCCAGCATGCCGATGCCGGCCCGTAAAATAGGCACGACCGTAACCTTCTTGCCCGCCAGCTTTTCCACATGAAGCTCGCCGCACCAGCCCTGTATCGTATAGGGCTCCAGCGGCAGATCCTTGGTTGCTTCGTAAGTCAGCAACGCAGCCACTTCCTGGGCCATTTCACGAAAGTTCTTGGTGCTTAAGTCGGCACGGCGCATCAAGCCCAGCTTGTGGCGGATCAAAGGGTGGCGGATTTCGTGGGTGGGCATATAAAAAGTGTCCTGCGAGAATAGAAAATTGAATAGGCGCCTATCGGGCGGCCAGCCAGGTGATCAGCGCATCGTCGAAAGGCCGCATCGCCGCCGAGCGCTCGTCATTAACGATGCTCACCACAATATAGCGTTTGCCGCTGGCGCCCAGCACGTAACCGGCCAACGCGCGCACATCGCGCAAAGTGCCTGTTTTTAAATGCGCCATGCCTTTGACTTCGTCATCGCGCAAACGACGCCGAACGGTACCGTCTATGCCGGCGATCGCCAGCGAGGACATGAACTCAGGCATTAACGGCGAGCGCCAGGCGGCCTCAAGCATGCTGCTTAAACCGTCGGCGGTCAAACGGGCCTCGCGCGACAAGCCGGCGCCGTTATCTATGACCCAGCCGCGCGTATCGACATTCTGGCTTCGCAAAAGGGCCATCGCGGCTTGGGAACCCGTCTCGGGGGTAGCGCCCGCCCCTATTTTTTCGGCGCCCAAGGTCAAGAGCAAGGTACGCGCCATGACATTATTGCTTTGCTTGTTGATCTGCCGGATGGTGTCGGCCAAGGTATTGGAGTCGTGCCACACAACCGGTTCGACACCCGAAGGAATGCGCCCATTGCTGACTCCTTTACCCAGGGTTCCGCCCAGTTCTTTCCAGAGCATCTGAAAAAGCGCTGAAAAGTAGTCGGGCTGCGCCAGGGCCAGCCGGTAGACGCTGAATTCGCCGCATGAGCCTGCTGCCGTGCCGCTCACGCGCAGGGTGATCTCATTGCCGGTCTGCACCACGTTCGTCGATACCGTGGGCGAACCGGGGCAACGCACCGTGCTCCACTGAATCGCCCCGTCAACCCGTAAACCCGGTACCGGCGGATCGATGATGGGTATCCATTTCTGTGCCGCCGCGTCGGGCTGGAACAACAGTCGAACCGCGCCCAGACTGACCATCATGGCGTCGGGACTGGCGTTATAAGGCCGATCGGGCGCATCGTCGAACTGGCCCGGGTCGATTGCCACGCGACCGAACAAGGATCGGTCCACCACCACTTCCGATAAATTCTTGATGCCGCGCAAACGCAGCTCGCGCAACAACGACCATAAATCGGACATGGTTAAAAACGGATCGCCCCCCGCTCGAACATAAAGCGGGCCGCGCAAAGAACCCTGCGCATCGGGCCGCCCGCCATCCTGGGCCAAAAAAGTGGTGCGCCACCGGTACTCGGGCCCGAGGCCAGCCAAGCCCGTCCAGGTGGTCACCATTTTCATGACCGAGGCCGGATTGCGCGGCTGACTGGCGTTAATGGCCATTAATTGCGGCCCATTGATTTCTTTGACGACCAGCGACACCGCCCCCTCGGGCAACTTCGCCGCGCGCCAGACCGCGGCCAGCTCTGGCGGAAGGCCCTGCGCCCCTGCCTGAGAGACAAACAAAGCCGTCAAGCCTGCCAGCATGACCCGTCGTGCAATCCCCTTCAACCATTCTTTTGGCACAGACAAGGCCATAACAATCCACTCATTTCGCACTTAATAAACTGTGAGCATACTCAAAGACGGGCAGGTTTGCGCAGGGTTTAAGCAGAAATTCGCCATGACAGCTTAAAATACCGCTCAAACCCTATTTTGCGGCGCCACGAGCGCCCCCCCTTACATCCAAAGAATTACCGCGTGAACCCTTCGCTTCAGCTTTCCGAATTCGATTACCAATTACCGGCCGAGCTTATCGCCCAGTCGCCCCCCGCCCGGCGAGGGGCGAGCCGCCTGCTGCACCTCGACGACACAAGCCATTTGCACGACCGGCAGTTTGCCGACCTGCCCGACCTGCTGCGCCCCAACGACTTGCTGGTATTCAACGATACCCGCGTCATCAAGGCCAGGCTGCGCGGACACAAAGACAGCGGCGGCAAGGTTGAGATCCTGATCGAACGCATCACCGAACCGCGCAAAGCGCTGGCCCACATCAAGGCCAGCAAGTCTCCCAAGCCCGGCAACACCATTGTCATTGCCGACGCGTTCTCAATCGATGTGCTGGGGCGCGACGGCGAACTCTTTGAGCTGGCGTTTCCGCAGCGTGTGCTCGACTTGCTGGATCAATACGGCGCCACCCCGCTGCCTCCTTATATAGAGCACGCCGCCGGACAAGACGACGACGAACGCTATCAAACCGTTTACGCCCAGGCGCCGGGCGCCGTCGCGGCCCCCACGGCCGGCCTGCATTTCGACCAGGCCATGCTCGATACCCTGGCGCAACGCGGCATCCGGCATACCTTTGTGACCTTGCATGTGGGCGCCGGCACCTTTCAGCCGGTACGCGTGGAAAGCCTGGCCGAACACCAGATGCATTCGGAACGCTACTCGGTCTCGGCGCAGACGCTGGACCTGATTCGCGCCACCCGCGCGGCAGGCGGACGCATCGTGGCCGTGGGCACCACCAGCGTGCGCGCGCTGGAATCGGCCGCGCAACACCCCGACCAAGCCGGCCCCATCGAAGGCGACACTCGCTTGTTTATAACGCCCGGCTATCAATTTGCCTATATCGATGCGTTGATCACCAACTTCCATCTTCCCAAATCAACGCTGCTCATGCTGGTTTCAGCACTGGCGGGCATGGAGCCCATACAGCGGGCCTATGCGCACGCCATCCAGTCCCGATACCGCTTTTTCAGTTATGGCGACGCCATGTTTATAGAAGCCCCCCACTCATGACCGGTCTACATTTCGAACTTCTCGCCACCGACGGCGCCGCGCGCCGCGGGCGCATCACGCTGAACCACGGCGTGGTGGAAACGCCTATTTTCATGCCGGTCGGCACCTATGGCAGCGTCAAGGCCATGCTGCCGCACGAGCTTGACGACGTAGGCGCGCAAATCGTGCTGGGCAACACCTTCCATTTATGGCTGCGTCCCGGCACCGAAGTCCTGCAAAAACACAATGGCCTGCACGGCTTCATGCAATGGAGCAAGCCCATTCTGACCGATTCGGGCGGATTCCAGGTGTTCAGCCTGCAGGGCATACGCAAAATCACCGAAGAAGGCGTGAAATTTGCGTCGCCCATCGACGGCTCGCGCCTGTTCTTGACGCCCGAAGAGTCCATGCGCATCCAGCGCGCGCTCAACTCCGACATTGCCATGGTCTTCGACGAATGCACGCCCTACACCATCGAAGGACGCCCGGCCACGCACGAGGAAGCCGCCAAATCAATGCGGATGTCATTGCGCTGGGCCAAGCGGTCGCGCGATGCCTTTGACGAATTGCAAAACCCCAATGCGCTGTTCGGCATCGTCCAGGGCGGCATGTACGAAGACTTGCGGGACGAGTCCCTGGCCGGCCTGACCGAGGTGGGGTTTCACGGCTATGCCATCGGCGGCCTCTCGGTGGGCGAGCCCAAGCCTGAAATGATGCGGATCCTGGCCCACGTGGCGCCGCGCTTGCCGGCCAGCGCGCCGCGCTACCTGATGGGCGTCGGCACCCCCGAAGACCTGGTCGAAGGCGTGAGCCACGGCGTCGACATGTTCGACTGCGTCATGCCCACCCGCAACGCCCGCAACGGCTGGCTGTTCACCCGCTTTGGCGATCTTAAAATCCGCAACGCGCGTTATCGGGAAGACACCCGCCCGCTGGACCCGTCCTGCACCTGCCATACCTGCCAGCATTTTTCGCGCTCGTACCTGCACCACCTGCAGCGTGCGAACGAAATTACCGGATCGCGTCTAAATACATTGCATAATCTGCATTTTTACCTGACTATCATGGCCGAGATGCGCGAAGCCATCGGCGCCGGCACCTTTAAACAGTGGCGCGCCCAGTTTGCGGAAAACCGTGAACGCGGCATCGAATAAGCCAGATCTCGCTACAATAGAAAATTACTTTACATATTCCCAGGAGTAACGAATGCCTGCAGTTGACACACTCAAACTGATTACCGCCCAAGCCGCCGGCGGAGAAAATGCGTTAATGGGCATGCTGCCCATTATCTTGATGTTCGTCATTTTGTATTTTCTGATGATTCGTCCTCAGATGAAACGCCAGAAAGAACACCGCAACATGGTTGCCGCACTGGCCAAGGGCGACGAAGTCATTACTTCGGGCGGCATGCTGGGTAAAGTCACCAAAGTCAGCGACAGCTACATTACCGTTGAAATCAGCGATCTGGGCGACAAGCCTGTCGAAGCGATCATGCAACGCACGGCTGTCACAACGGTTTTGCCAAAAGGCACGATCAAAGCGCTGTAAGCCTCTGCGCACATACCCCAGACCACCCTCTGGGGATTTCTTTTTGCTTTAGCTGTTAATCGACAATGAACCGTTACCCTCTCTGGAAATACCTCACCGTACTGGTAGCCTTGTTAATAGGCCTGCTCTATACGTTGCCCAATTTTTTTGGCGAATCGCCCGCGGTGCAAATTGCCGGCGCCAAAACCACGGTCAAAGTCGACAACAGCGTACTGGGACGAGTCGAAGAGGTTTTAAAAGCCAATAACATCGTCCCCACGGGCGCTTACTTCGAACAGAACGGACCGGTCGGCGCAGTACGCGTGCGCTTTGAATCCACCGATATACAGCTAAAAGCCAAAGATCTTATCGAAAAATCGTTTAATCCGGATCCTTCCGATCCGGATTACACCGTAGCCCTGAACCTGCTGCCGGCCTCGCCTAACTGGCTGAGCGCCCTGGGCGCCCACCCCATGTATTTAGGGTTGGATCTGCGCGGCGGGGTGCATTTCCTGCTGCAGGTCGACATGCACGGCGCGCTCACCGGGCGCTACGACTCGCTGGCCAACGACATCCGCACCAGCCTGCGCGAAGCCAAACTGAATGCAGCCAGCGTCGACCGCAACGATTTATCCATCGTCGCCAACTTCGACAAAGCCGACACCCGCGACGACGCCGTATCGGAACTGCGCCGCCGCATGCCCGACATGGCCTTCACCCCCCGCGACAGCGGCGGCAAATTCGGCTTTTCAGCCACCCTGACGCAAGCCGCCGTCACGCAGGTGCAAAACAACGCCCTCAAGCAAAACATCACCACCCTGCATAATCGTATCAACGAGCTGGGTGTCGCCGAGCCTATCATTCAGCAGCAAGGCGGCGACCGCATCGTGGTCCAGCTGCCCGGCGTGCAAGACGTGGCCAAGGCCAAGGAAATCCTGGGCCGCACCGCCACGCTTGAAATCCGCATGGTCGACGACTCGCCCAGCGCCACCGCCGCCCTCAACGCCGGCACCGTGCCCTTCGGCCTGGAACGCTATAACGACCGCGACGGCCGCCCGCTGCTGCTTAAGCGCCAAGTCATTCTTACCGGCGAAAACCTGCAGGACGCCCAGCCCGGACGCGACCAGCAAACGCAACAACCCTCGGTCAACCTGACGCTCGACGAAAAAGGCGCGCGTATTTTCCGCGACGTCACACGCGACAACATCAACAAACGCATGGCCATCCTGCTGTTTGAAAACGGCAAGGGCGAAGTCGTCACCGCCCCCGTCATTCGCAGCGAAATCCCCGGCGGACAAGTGCAGATCACCGGCAGCATGACCGCGCAAGAAGCCGCCGACACCTCGCTGCTGTTGCGCGCCGGCGCGCTGGCCGCCCCCATGAGCATCATCGAAGAGCGCACCATCGGACCTAGCCTGGGCGCCGACAACATCGCCAAGGGCTTCTACTCCACGCTGTACGGCTTTATCGCCATTGCCATTTTCATCATCGTCTACTACCGCCTGTTCGGCGTGTTCTCGACGCTGGGCCTGACCTTCAACGTATTGCTGTTGCTCGCCGTGCTGTCCATGCTGCAGGCCACCCTGACCTTGCCCGGCATTGCCGCCATTGCCTTGACGCTGGGTATGGCAATTGACTCGAACGTACTGATCAACGAGCGAATACGCGAAGAACTACGCGCCGGCCATCCGCCGCAGCAAGCCATACACCTGGGCTTTGAACGCGCCTGGGGCACCATCGTCGACTCGAACCTGACCACGCTTATCGTGGGCCTGTCCCTCTTGGCCTTCGGCACAGGCCCGGTACGCGGCTTCGCGGTGGTTCACTGCATCGGCATCCTGACTTCAATGTTCTCTTCCATCGTCGGCGTGCGCGCCCTGGTCAACCTTTGGTATGGCAGCAAGCGCAAGCTTCAAACCGTTTCCATCGGCCAGATCTGGAAACCGAAAGAAGACTAAGCTCAATCGCGGCGCGCCCGGGCGCGCCGCCCACTCATGATTTAGGCCAGAAAGAAACATGGAATTTTTCCGAATCCACCGCACCATCCCGTTTATGCGCCATGCCGTGGTGCTAAACATCATCAGCCTGATAACCTTTATCCTGGCCATATTTTTTATCGCCACACGCGGCTTTCATCTTTCCATCGAATTTACCGGCGGCACGGTCATGGAAGCGCACTATGAGCAGCCCGCGAACGTCGAAGCCATTCGCGGCGCCATCGATACCCTGGGCTACACCGACTTCCAGGTGCAAAACTTCGGCACCTCGCACGACATCATCATTCGCCTGCCGATACGCGAAGGGGAAACCTCCGCCACGCAAAGCGAATCGGTTCTTACCGCGCTAAAAGCACAAGCCGCCGATGTCGAATTGCGCCGCGTTGAATTCGTCGGCCCGCAAGTCGGCCAGGAACTCGTCCATAACGGCTTGATGGCACTGCTGTGCACCGTCATCGGCATCATGATCTACCTGGCGATGCGCTTCGAATGGAAGTTCGCCGTCGCCGGCGTGGTGGCCAACCTGCACGACGTGGTCATCATCCTGGGCTTTTTCGCCTTCTTCCAGTGGGAATTCTCGTTGCCCGTATTGGCCGGCGTGCTGGCCGTGCTGGGCTACTCGGTGAACGAGTCGGTCGTCATCATGGACCGTATCCGTGAAAACTTCCGCAAGCAGCGCAAAGCCTCGGTACGTGAAGTCATCAACAGCGCCATCACGCAAACCATTTCCCGCACCATGATCACCCACGGCTCCACGCAAATGATGGTGCTGGCCATGCTGTTCTTCGGCGGCCCCTCGCTGCACTACTTCGCCCTGGCCCTGACCATCGGCATCTGGTTCGGCATTTACTCGTCCGTCTTCGTCGCCGCCGCCATCGCCATGTGGCTGGGCGTCAAACGCGAAGACCTGGTCAAACCGGTCAAGAAAGACGATGATCCTGCGGCGGAAATGCTGGGTTAAGAAATACAGAGGTTAAATACACTAAGGGCAGAGCAATCTGCCCTTTTTTCATGGGCGCATAAAAGCCAAAAACGCCCGGAACGTGGCGCGCTTTCATGTTGCGCTTGATTCTTAGCCATACTCTTGTCATGACTCATCATTTATAATAACGTTTTCTTACATTAATCCAGCGTAAGGATGCAGACTTGCCACGTGCACATTACTGGTTGCTTCTGCAAATAGCAAAAGTGCCAAAAATTTTTATCTACGGCACAGGGTTACTGATTGCCGCGCTACTGGTTGCGGCCAGCGTCGCTACGGTGCTCCTGGTGGACAAGGCGCATACCACCCAGCAACACGACCAGGCGGCCAGCCTGGCGCAAGCCATGGTTGCCGAAAGCGTCGAACTGCTCGATCACTTTGCACAGCACAACAATCCTGCGTGCGACGGCCCCCATCTGATACATCTGAACTCGCATTTGTTGCGCGCCCGTTTTGTGCGCGAGGTGGGCATACTGGATGCGGACAGCCGACTGCTTTGCACAACGACCATGGGGCGGCTTCCCATCCCTGTCAAGGGGAACCACCCTGTTATCAGCATTCCCTCGGGAAGAGAAATTCTGATCGATATCCCATTGCAAGTTGCCGACAAGGCGGTCAAGGCCACCATCCTTCGCCAGGGTAATTTCAACGTAGTAGTGGGCCCTCATGTGACCGAAGAACTGTACTCGATCGCCGATTACGTTTGGCTGCGCACAGCCGCCGGATTGACGCCGATCAGATCGGCGCAGACCCCGCTCAACAGCCTGCAGCATCATCTTAGCGAGGGCGACGACGTCTCACACCAAAGTATATGGTCCTTTCATCGCCTGGGGTACACCCAGCTTACCGCGCCGGCCGATACCGCTTTGGTATTCCAAACCCAACGCAGCTGGGTTGAGATCATGGACCAAAACAGCCCGCTGCTGGCCGGCCTGCTGATCGGATCCCTCTTGTTTGCCGTTCTAGCCGCTAGCGCATTGGCGCCGTGCCTAAGGCAACTGGGCGGCGTACAGAACCGGGTGCAATTTCTTGGCGATGAAGACCATATCCAGTTGGTGTATCAGCCTATTTTCGATTTGAATTCGAATCAGCCCGTGGGCTGTGAAGTGCTGATGCGCATACACGAAGGCAAGCATATCTGGGCGCCGGATCAGCTTATTCCCGCCATCATGAAGTCAGGCCTGACCCACCGCTACGATCACGTCGTTACCCGCAAGGCGATACGCGAACTGGCCGGCCATCTTCCCGTTCAAAAAGCCGGTTTCAAAGTAGCGCTGAATTTTTTCCCCGAGAGCATTGATCGAACCACGCTTATACCGCTGCTCCAGGATGCGCTGCAAAGCGCTGCGAGAACTGATTTTCAGATATGCATCGAGGTCACCGAGCACAGTCTGTCCAGCAAACTGATCGCTGAAACAAACGGCCTGAAAGCACAGGGGTTTTTCATTGCCATTGACGATTTCGGCACAGGCCACTCGAATCTGAAGTCGGTCACAACGCTGTCGCCCGATGTGCTGAAAATTGACAAATCGTTTGTTTTCGAACTGGAGGACGCGACGCTACGCTCCACCCTTATCCCGGAAATCGTCAGCATTGCACGCGCAGTTGATGCTCAGATCGTTGCCGAAGGCATCGAGAAACTTGAACAAGTTCCGCTTCTGGCCGCCATGGGTGTGCAGTACGGCCAAGGCTACGCACTTGCCCGTCCTATGGATCTGCGGGCCTTCCTTGCGTTCATGAAGTCACCCCAGATCCATTAGCCCCACTCCTGACTGGGTTTGATCTCTGAAACTTACTTGGGATCGCAATGCTGTGTTTCAATCTCAAGGTGCCAACGAAACAACTCAGACCCCCCAAAAAATACGGCAATAACAAAGAACAAGGTAAAATCCTCTTTTTGACTCTTTTGCCCCCGGGATCGACACCCGTCACGGCTACCATCATGCAAGAATCCCCCATCAAACGTCCGGGCGCCATCGCGCCAGCCGCCCTCCTTGACGCCGCTGCATCGACCCTCGACCCAGCCGCTCCCAAAGCCACTCGTAAACTCTTCATCCGCACCTTCGGCTGCCAAATGAACGAATACGACTCCGACAAAATGGCCGACGTCTTGCGTGATGACCAGGGTCTGGAAATGACCGACAACCCCGAAGAGGCCGACGTCATCCTGTTCAACACCTGTTCCGTGCGCGAAAAAGCGCAAGAAAAAGTGTTCTCCGACCTGGGCCGCGTTCAGCACCTTAAACAAAACAACCCCAATCTGGTCATTGGCGTAGGCGGCTGTGTCGCCAGCCAGGAAGGCGCCGCCATCGTCAAACGCGCGCCGTACGTCGACGTCGTGTTCGGCCCACAAACCCTGCACCGCCTGCCCGCCATGATTGCCAAGCGCAAAGAATCGGGCCGCTCGCAAGTCGACATCAGTTTCCCGGAAATTGAAAAATTCGACGCCATGCCGCCCGCCAAGATCGACGGCCCCACCGCCTTCGTCTCCATCATGGAAGGGTGCAGCAAATATTGCAGCTTCTGCGTCGTACCCTACACCCGGGGCGAAGAATTCTCGCGCCCCTTCGACGACGTACTGGTCGAAATTGCCGACCTGGCCGACCAGGGCGTTAAAGAAATCACCCTGCTCGGCCAAAACGTCAACGCCTATCGCGGCCCCATGGGCGACACCGCTGAAATCGCCGACTTCGCCATGCTGCTGGAATACGTGCACGAAATCCCCGGCATTGAACGCATCCGCTACACCACCTCCCACCCCAAGGAAATGACCACGCGCCTCATCGAAGCGCACGGTTCGCTGACCAAGCTGGTGCCCTTCCTGCACCTGCCGGTGCAAGCCGGCAGCGACCGCATCCTGGCGGCCATGAAACGCGGCTACACCACACTGGAATTCAAATCCATCGTGCGGCGCCTGCGCGAAGCCCGGCCCGGCATGACCTTGTCGTCGGACTTCATCGTCGGCTTCCCCGGCGAGACCGAGCAAGACTTCGAAAAAACCATGACGCTGATCCGCGACGTCGGCTTTGACCAGTCCTTTTCCTTCGTCTATTCGCGCCGCCCCGGCACCCCGGCTGCCGATCTGCAAGACGACACCAGCAAAGAAGAAAAGCTGGCCAGGCTGCATCGCCTTCAGGCCCAGATCAACGAACAGGCGGCCGCCATCAGCCAGTCCATGATCGGCTCGATCCAGCGCGTCCTGGTCGAAAAACCTTCGCGCCGCGATCCCAACGAGCTCATGGCCCGCACCGAAAACAATCGCATTGTCAATTTTGCCGCGCCTGCGCGCCTGATTAGGCAAATGGTGGACGTTCGCATCTTGCAGACCAATACCAATACGCTCAAAGGCGAAGTCGTCACCGTCGACACGCTTGCGCAAGGCCAGGCATGAGCCGTACCAGCCGCCGCAAGCTGCCCGTGGTCGTCGTGCTGGACGGCGACAACACCAACCTCGCCAACCTGTGCGGGCCCTTGGATGAAAATCTGCGCCAGATCGCCGACGGCTGGGGCGTCACCCTGAACCGGCGGGGCAATCGCATCACGCTGGAAGGCGAGCAGGCCAAACCGGCCGGCAAAGCCGTCGAGTGGTTTCATCATCGGGCCGTGCACAAGGCGCTGTCCGTCGACGACATCCAGTTGGGACTGGTAGAGCTTGGCGCCGGACGCAGCCTGAAGGCCGACGAACCCGTCGTGGTCGTACCCGAGTTGCCCGAACTTCCTCCGGTCGACGACCAAAGCGGCAGCATTGCCCTGCGCACCCGGCGCAGCGATTTGCGTCCGCGCACGCCGCGCCAGCGCGATTACCTGAACAACATCCTTAAGCACGACATCACCTTCGGTATCGGACCTGCGGGAACCGGCAAGACCTGGCTGGCGGTCGCCTGCGCCATCGATGCCCTGGAACGGGAAACCGTGCAGCGGCTGGTGCTGACCCGGCCCGCCGTCGAAGCCGGCGAACGTCTGGGCTTTCTGCCCGGCGACCTGGCTCAGAAAGTCGATCCTTACTTAAGACCTTTGTACGACGCGCTCTACGATCTGATGGGGTTCGAGCGCGTGCAGCGCCTGTTTGAAAAACAGGCCATCGAAATCGCGCCGCTGGCCTATATGCGCGGGCGCACGCTGAACCATGCTTTCGTCATCCTGGATGAAGCCCAGAACACCACGCCCGAACAAATGAAAATGTTCCTGACGCGCATTGGGTTTGGCAGCAAGGCCGTCATCAACGGCGACCCGTCCCAAGTGGATCTGCCGCGCGGGCAACCCAGCGGCCTGGCCCATGCCGTCGAGGTGCTGGAATCCGTCCAGGGCATCGCCCAGACCAAATTCACCAGCCGCGATGTCGTGCGCCACCCCCTGGTGGCGCGCATTGTCGAGGCCTATGAGCAAGCCGGCGACCATGTCAATTAAGCTTTCACTCGCGGTTCAATACGGCGAACCCGCACCGGAACTGCCCCGCTGGCGCTTGCGCCGCTGGGCGCAGCAAGCCCTTGCCACCATGGCGCCGCAGGCGCCAGCCGAGCTGCGCGCGGCGGCGCTTACACTCAGACTGGTCGACGTCGACGAAGGGCGCGAGCTGAATCGCCTGTACCGGGAAAAAGACTATGCCACCAATGTGCTTACGTTTGAGTACGGCATCGACCCCGACGGCACGCTGAACGGCGACATCGTGCTGTGTGTGCCGGTGCTCAGGCGCGAGGCGCAGGAACAGGGCAAGACCTTGCTGAACCATGCCGCGCACCTGACCGTACACGGCGTCCTGCATTCGCTGGGATACGACCACATCGACCCGGACGACGCGCACGAAATGGAAACGCTGGAAGCCGACATCCTGAAAAAAATGGGAATTCAGAATCCCTACGAAGGATAAGCACGGCTTTTTACGCCCAAAACATAACCCGGATCGCAATTTGGGTTATGCTAAAAGTCCTTGTAATCAGTCCTGTGGACAATGTCAGAACCTAACCCCCCCGATGCCGAGCCTCGCCCGGCAAAAACCTCATCCAAATCGCTGTTAAATAAACTTATATCGCTGATCCGGCCCGAGCCCGAAGATCGCGAAGACATCAAAGCCGTACTTGAAGCGGCGCACGACCGCAAAGTCCTTGATGGTGAGGCCTACGCCATGATCTCCGGGGCCCTGGAAGTCGCCAACCAGACGGTGGCCGACATCATGGTCCCGCGCTCGAAAATGGACATGCTCGATATCAGCAAGCCCCTGGCTGAGCTTCTGCCTGAAATCATCGAAACCGGGCACTCGCGCTTTCCCATCTACGAAAACGATCGCGACAACATCGTCGGCATTTTACTGGCGAAAGATTTACTGCTGAACATCACCAATCCGTCCATCGATCTGCGCCCGCTCGTGCGCCCCGCCGTCTTTATTCCCGAAACCAAGCGCCTGAATGTACTGCTGCACGACTTTCGCAGCAGCCGCAACCACCTGGCCATCGTCATTGACGAGCATGGCGGCACCTCGGGCCTGGTCACCATGGAAGACGTGCTGGAACAAATCGTCGGCGACATCGAAGACGAATACGATGAAGACGCTGAAAAAACCATCTTCCAGACCGGCACCAATAATTGGCGCGCCATGGGGATCACGGAAATCGACGTCTTCAACCGGGCTTTCAACACCGACCTGCCCGACGACGATTACGACACGCTGGGCGGCTGGTTAACCGCTGAACTGGGTCGCATTCCCAAGCGCGGCGACAGCATCAACTTCCAAGGCCTGAACATTACCGTCGTGGGCGCCGATGCCAAACGCGTACTGTGGCTGCACATTGAACATGACGGGCAAAGCGGCTTGCCGCTGCCTGACTCCACCGAGTAGCTCTCTTGACACCCAACCCAGCTCAAGCCCGCCTGAAACGCATCACGGGGTTCATTCTGCTTGGGGCGGTTCATGCCCTGTCCTTTGCGCCAGGGCCTCTGCCCGCCTGGGGCCTGCCCTTTGTTGAACTGATCACCCTGGCGCTGCTGGCCTATTTCGTTTTTCGGGCGCCGACCACGCGCCAGGCGGCCCTGACCGGTTTTTGGTTTGGACTGGGCAATTTCACCCTGGGCTTGTACTGGCTTTATATCAGCCTGCATTTTTACGGCGGCCTGGCGGCGCCGCTGGCGGCCACCGCCGTCGTGCTGCTGAGCACCGTTGAGGCCTTATTCATTACGCTGGCCGTTGCCCTGGCACGCTGGCTGGCCGCCGCGCAACTGAATAGTATTTCCAGCTATTATCGGCACATACTCATTGCCGCGGTTTGGGCCTCTTGCTGGACCGCCTTCGAGTGGCTGCGCGGCACGCTGTTCACCGGATTCCCCTGGCTGAACATTGGCTATGCGCATGTGGAAGGCCTGTTCTCCGGCTGGGCGCCCGTCATCGGCGTTTACGGCATCGCCTGGCTGGCCGCCTTTGCCGCCGGCGCCATGGCGTTGCTGGCCTGCGCCAAAGACACGCAAAACGACGCGCGCGCCGCCGTCGGAGTCGGCATCGCCGTGATCACCGCCTTGCTCGGCATTGGCCTAGGCCACGTTTCCTGGTCCAGCCCGCAAGGCAAGCCGCTTATCGTTCGTCTGGTGCAAGGCAATGTGCCGCAGTCCGAGAAATTCGACCCTGCTCTTATGGAGCAAGGCTTGTTGTCGTATATGTACTTGGCATCCCTGCCGCCCAAAGACGCCAACAGCGCGCCGGACATCATTGTTTTACCTGAAACGGTCATGCCCTTATTTCAAGACCGTTACGCACCACAGGTATGGCAGCAATGGCTGGACATCGCCCACGAACGCCAGGCCACCGTTTTAATGGGCATCCCCCTGCATAGCAAGGCAGGCGGCACGGAACGCTACACCAACAGCGCCATCGCCTTTAATGCCGACACGCCGCTTGCGCAGCTCATGTCGGGCACACCGGATATGCGCTACGACAAACATCACCTGGTCCCCTTCGGCGAATTCATTCCCCCCGGGTTTCGCTGGTTTGTCGACGCCATGACCATCCCGCTGGGCGACTTCAACCGCGGCACCCCGCGCCAGGCGCTGTTCAAGCTCGATGGCCAGGTCCTGGCCCCCAATATTTGCTATGAAGACGTTTTCGGCGAAGAAATCATCCAGTCCGTACGGCCCAGTGCGCAATTTGGCGCGGGCGCGACAATGCTGGTCAATGCCAGCAACCTGGCCTGGTTCGGCGATTCGTGGTCGCTGCGCCAGCATCTGCAGATTTCACGCATGCGCGCGCTTGAAACCGCACGCCCCATGATCCGCGCCACCAATACTGGCATGACCGCCGCCATCGATCCCAACGGCTTCGTACGCGCGGTTCTGCCCGCACAAAGCAAAGGCGTGCTTGATGTTGAAGTGCAAGGTACGACAGGCCTGACGCCTTATGTACGCTGGGGCAACACGCCTGTTCTGATCTGGACGGCGCTGTTGTTACTGCTGGGACTGGCCCTAAGAAACCGCCGTCCTGAAAAAGAGCCGACATAGCAAAAACCGCCATGCCAAGGCACTGTCCTGGCGTGACGGCCGTATCTTGGCGAGGTAAAATCACCACGCCGCATTAGAAAAAAGCGATATTTTCGAATTTTTACTGAAAAAGCGGCCTATGACTTGCACAGATCAAAAAACTAGTGCATAATCTTTTTTCTTTGCTACACACTGAAGTTTCCAGGGGGTATAGCTCAGCTGGGAGAGCGCTTGCATGGCATGCAAGAGGTCAGCGGTTCGATCCCGCTTACCTCCACCAAAAACCTCAGCAGCAAAGAAAAGCGCAAATTTTTATGCTATACTGCGCAGCTTGTTTTGTTTGTCCTGTCCCCTTCGTCTAGAGGCCTAGGACACCACCCTTTCACGGTGGGTACAGGGGTTCGAATCCCCTAGGGGACGCCAAGATGTTTTTGGCTATATGTAATGTAGTACACCGCTGCGGAGCGGTAGTTCAGTTGGTTAGAATACCGGCCTGTCACGCCGGGGGTCGCGGGTTCGAGTCCCGTCCGCTCCGCCAAAGAACTCAGTAAAAAAAGCGCTTACTTATCGTAAGCGCTTTTTTTTCGTCCCTCTTCCCCACTAAGCCCGGTACTCAATGGCACGTCTCGTATCTCGCCTGAAATGGCGCTTCGCCTTTCCAAGGCCATTGGATAAAGCCCGGAAAGCTGGCTGGTCATGCAGGATGCTCACGACCATCCACGCGCTATCGCTATTCGAGTAATGGTGCGCGTTGGCTGTGAAGGAAGTTGCTTGGTATGAATTGTTTGGATATGGGTGGATAAGACCAATCCCCGTATTGTGGTGTTGCCCTGGCGCCCTCTGTTTCATTTGCATACAAATATGCCGTAACGATCAAATGCGCGACGTATGGCAACGTAGTTCAAGAAAATGAACGTTTACAGTCAAAATCAACTAACTTCGCCCATTTAACAAAAAAATAACCGCTATTCCCCGCTTGAAGCACAACGATACCTACCCTACCATGGCGCATCTTAAGCACGAACAGTAGAGTTAATTATGCCAATCGGGGCGTCAGTTTCGCAAAATTCCACATCGGCTCCATGGAGCGTTGACGACATCGTCAAACTGTACGAGCTGCCCTTGCTCGATTTGCTGTTTCAGGCGCAAAGCATCCATCGGACGCATCACACACCCAATGCGGTCCAGCTTTCCAGCCTGCTTTCCATCAAAACCGGCGGCTGCCCCGAGGACTGCTCTTACTGCCCCCAGTCGGCCCGCTACGACACGCCGGTGGAAAAAGACGTGTTGATGCCGCTGGATCAAGTGCTCCAGGCCGCGCAAGAGGCCAAGGCGGGGGGCGCCCAACGGTTCTGCATGGGTGCCGCCTGGCGCGCTCCCAAGGCGCATCAGATCGACGCGGTGGCGGAAATGATCACAGCGGTTAAAGCCCTGGGGCTGGAAACCTGTGTCACCCTGGGCATGCTCAAGGACGGCCAGGCTGAACAGCTAAAAACGGCAGGCCTGGATTACTACAACCATAACCTGGACACCTCGCCCGAGTTCTACGGGCAGATCATTTCAACCCGTACGTATCAAGATCGCCTGGATACGCTGGAACGTGTACGGCAGGCGGGCGTGAACGTGTGCTGCGGGGGGATTGTCGGCCTGGGCGAAACCCGGGCCGCACGCGCCGGCCTGATCGCTCAACTGGCCAATATGGCGCCCTACCCCGAATCAGTACCCATCAACAATCTGGTGAAAGTCGCCGGCACGCCGTTGCAAGACGCGCCCGACCTGGACCCATTCGAATTCGTGCGCACCATTGCCATTGCACGCATCACCATGCCGCTGACGGCGGTACGGCTATCGGCCGGCCGCGAACAAATGAGCGACACCCTGCAGGCGCTGTGCTTTCTGGCCGGAGCAAACTCCATCTTTTACGGCGACAAACTGCTGACCACCGGCAACCCGCAATATGTCGACGATTGCGCCCTGTTTGAACGCCTGGGCCTGCATACCGCACAACCGGCGGTTGCTCTCGGGCAGGACACGGTCGGCCACTCGGGCGCGCCTGGCGCGGCCTCCGCCCCAACGGCAGCTACAACGACAGCCACAGCCACAGCCACAGCCACAGCCACAGCCACAGCCACAATATTTGAAGCGATTAATTAAATGTACACCCTGCTGATTAGTGTGGCCTGCAGTGTGGCCGTGTCGGTCCTGCTGAAAATTGCCCGCCGCAAAGATATTCAAATCACCCAGGCTATCGCGGTCAACTATGTCGTCGCCGCCGCCTTATGCCTGCTTATTTTGCAGCCGCATCCCAGTTCGCTGCTAACTCCCAGCACGCCCTGGTGGATACTCATCACGCTGGGCGTGCTGCTGCCGACGATTTTTCTGGCCATGGCCGGCGCCGTGCGGCACGCAGGCATTGTGCTGAGCGACGCCGCACAACGACTTTCGCTGTTCATCCCCTTGATCGCGGCCTTCGTCCTGTTTGACGAGGCCCTCGTACCCGGGAAACTTGCAGCCATCGGGTTGGCACTGATCGCCCTGGTGTGCCTGCTGGTACGACCGCGGGCGCAGGCCGCCTCGGGCAATCTTAAAGCCACCATCGCCTTGCTGCTGGCGGTCTGGGTGGGCTACGGCACGATTGACGTACTGTTTAAACAATTGGCCAAAAGCGGCGCGGCGTTTTCAAGCAGTCTGTTTGCGGCCTTCGTGCTGGCCGGCATCGTGATCTTCGTGTATTTGCTGGCCCGCCGCACTCAATGGACGCGGCGCAACCTGATCGCCGGCATCATCCTGGGCGTGCTGAACTTCAGCAATATTTATTTTTACATTCGCGCCCACCAAGTATTTCCGGGCAACCCCACGCTGGTCTTTTCCACCATGAATATCGGCGTCATTTCGCTAGGCGCCATCGTTGGCGCAGGTTTTTTCAAGGAAAAACTGTCCTGGCTGAACGGTCTGGGCGTACTGCTGGCAATCAGCGCCATCGTGGCGCTGATTCCGCGCTAAACCGGCGTGGTTTCCTCGTATGACACGTCGGTCTCGACATCGACCCGAGGGTCGAGCGCCGAGACCGGCGACGTTGCTTGCAAGTCGGTCATCGGTACGAAATGCGTCGGCGCGTCCTCGGTCAAGTTCTCTCCCGTCACGCCTTGGGGACGCACAAACAGCACCATGACCAGTGCGCCCAGCGATACGAACACAAAGAGCATGCCGGTACCGAATTCGCGCATCAGCGCCCCCACGATCAACGGCCCCAGGAAAGCGCCGAACCCATACGTCATGAGCAAAATGGCGCTTAAGCCAACGCGACGCTCGGGCTCGATATTATCGTTGGCAAAGGCCGCCCCTATCGGATACAAGGTGAACTGAAAAACGCCAAAGGCGCAGGACAGAACGATAAGCGCCCAATAGGGCAGCCCCCAATACCCCCACAAGGGAAGCGCCAGCAACATTAAAAGCACGGCATTAATGCGCAGCAGACCGACACGGTTCACCCGGTCGGCCAGCCAGCCCAGCGGCCACTGCGATACCACACCGGCTGCCGCGGCCGCCGCCAAAAAAACGGCCACCTGATTGCTCGACATGTCTTGCCTGACGGCAAAGACAGGTCCCAGGCCATAAAATGCCCCGGTCAGATTGCCACTAATGAAAATCACCGTCAGCGACATCGGAACACGCGACAGGTAATAGCGAATATTCAACGGGGCGGGCACTTGTACCGCCGGGTGCAACCGACGCGTCAGGGCCAGCGGCACCAGGCAGAGCACCGAGCAAATCGCCACAAAAATCAGCGGTTTGTAACTTAAATCGGCGAACAAGGTTAATGCCAATAACCCCAATACCGTACCCAGGCCCGAAAACAGCATATAAAAAGCAAAAACCCGTCCGCGCAAATGGTTCTCGGTTTGCTCGTTCAGCCAGCTTTCCAGCACCATGAACTGGCACACCATGGCAACCCCGGCCATGAACCGCAGGCCCAGCCAAATCCACATATTGTCGACCAGAACCTGGGCCAGAACCGCCGCCGTCACAATGGCGGCGCCGGCGGCATAGGCCCGAATGTGACCCACCTGAATAATCAGCTTGTGTCCACTGCGTGCGCCAAACACCAAACCCAGGTAGTAGACGGCAATCAACGCGCCGACCCAGACCTCGGACACTGACATGGCCGTCAGCTTGAGCCCCATATAGGTATTGAAAAGCCCTGTTCCCAGGACCAATAACAACGTTGCCAGATAAAGCGACGAAAAAGAGGCAATTGCTTGCAGCATACGGCTCGGAACCCTAAACTCGGCCCGCCGCAGCGTGCTTAACGCGACGGCGAATAGACAAAAGCCGCCCTATACGAAGCCTGATCAAGGCCTCGGGCTACAGAGCGGCTGCACAGAGGGGACATTGAACCCCGATTACAACTGGCCCAACAAGGTTTTGGCGTCGCTGACTTCAAACTTTCCGCCTTCTTCAAGGTTCAGTTTGCTGACCACACCGTCTTTCAAGAGCGCGGAATAGCGCTGCGAACGCACCCCAAGCCCCCGTGCCGACAGGTCAAACGTCAGCCCAAGCGCCTTGGTCCAGGCGCCCGAGCCGTCGGCCATCATGCGAACACGGCCATTCACACCCTGGTCGCGTCCCCATGCACCCATAACGAAGGGATCGTTGACCGCCACGCACCAGATTTCATCGACGCCCTTGGCCTTGAGCTGATCGTGCAGTTCCAGGTAGCCCGGCAAATGCTTCTCGGAGCAGGTGGGTGTAAAAGCCCCTGGCACCGCAAAAACGGCAATAGTTTTACCTTTGACCAAATCCGCCACCTGGAAGTTATTAGGCCCAAGGCTGCAGCCTTCGGATTCCACTTCGATGAACTCAGACAAGGTTGCGTCAGGCACGCGGTCACCCACTTTGATAGACATAGCATTTTCTCCGGTTACTTCGATAAAAGCCGCTGTCGGCTCCGAGCATCGGCTCGGGAATCCCGCGACTGGACAACAACGGTTAAAGTGTACCGTGAACTGCCCGACATAAAAATTAACGGCATATATACACTTTTACACGTTTCATTCATCTTCCCGTAAACATTATCCGGCAAAATAAAACAGTACCCGTCACAACGGTTCTCCCTGGCTCCGGCCACCGACAACGCAAGTCCGCAACAACTCCCTACGCAAGGAGCGACAGTGATACTACCTAAGCTATCCGCCGCCATACTGGCCATGAGTTTCTACGGCAGCGCCTACGCCGCTTACGACGCATACGAACCGGAACGCAAAGCCTCGCTGGCCGAGTGGGTCGTCATCTCGGGCGCCACCAACGGAGCCGCCAACGTGCTGGGGGCAAGCCCCGAGGATCTGACCGCGCACCGCAGCACCGCCCAGTCCCATTTAATGCGTTACGCCACCGAACAAGGCGTGCCGCTGGACGAATTCGACTCGCTGTTTGAGCGCGGCATGATCGAAGGCCGAAAACTGGTGGCCGACCGCAGCCACATACTGGCCCCGCAACACGACCAGCTAATCAACGGCTTTCAGCACGATAAGACGATAGCCTATAAAAATGTGAAGGAGGCCCTGGACGCGTAATGCTCTGTGCGCGCATTGCGTTTATCATAGGGATTGCCTACGATCGTCAAGGGGCGGGCCAGGCCGGCACTGCCACTGATCAGATTTTTACTAATTCCTCATGAACGAAAGCACAATAAACAAACCTTTTCTAAGCCATCTGGATGAATCCGGCCAAGTACGCATGGTCGACGTCAGCCATAAGACGCCCACCCAGCGCAGCGCCATCGCCGAAGGCTCCGTGCGCATGGGCGCCGACGCCTATAAGCTGCTCACCGCCAATCAGAACGGCAAGGGCGAGGTCCTGAATACCGCCCGCGTCGCGGGCGTACTGGCGGCAAAACGCTGCGCCGAGCTTATTCCGCTGTGCCACAGCCTGCCGCTCAGCTTCGTGGGCGTCGAGTTCTTTCCCAACGATGAAACACACTCCATTGCCGTTAAAGCCACGTGCCGCACCGACTATAAAACCGGTGTCGAAATGGAAGCCATGACGGCCTGCAGCGTGGCCGCCCTGACCATCTACGATATGTGCAAGGCCGCCGACAAAGGCATTGTTATCGAGCACATCAAGCTCAGCTATAAATCCGGGGGTAAAAGCGGTGAATGGCGCAACGATTAATGTTTTGTACTTTGCCCAGGTGGCCGAGCTGACGCAACTGCGCCAGGAAACCTGGCCCCTGGACAGCGCAATCAGCGGCGCGGCCTGGCTGCAGCAGCTCGAGGCGCGCTATCCGGCGCTGGCCCCTGCCGCACGCCTGAAGCTCGCCATCAATCAATGCCACGTCAAGCCCAGCGCGCTGATCCAGCCCGGCGATGAAGTCGCGGTATTCGAACCCGTAACCGGAGGCTGATATGGTGCTTGTTCAGGAAGCCGATTTCAATGCCAGCGAATTGACGCAGCAACTACGCGAGCGCACGGGCGGCAAGGCGGGCGCCCTGGTCACCTTTACCGGCTACGTGCGCGACTACTCCGACAGCACCGAAACCCGTAGCCTGTTCCTGGAACATTATCCCGGCATGTGCGAGCGCGAGATCGAAGCCATTTGCGCCACGGCCCAAGGCCGCTGGAACACCTTTGAACCCATCGTGGTGCACCGGGTAGGCGAACTGCATTACAAAGACCAGATCGTCTTCATTGCCGTGGCCAGCGCCCACCGCGGCGACGCGTTCAAGGGCTGCGAATATATTATCGACGCGCTGAAGACCCGAGCGCCTTTCTGGAAACGTGAAACCCTGGCCAGCGGTGAACGCTTCTGGGTTCAGCAGCACGATGCCGACTCGGCCAAAACCGATCAATGGAACGTTGCGCCGCAAGGAAAAGCATAACGTGAGCAAAGCCGCACCCCATCAACCCAAAGCCATTTTAAACTTTGCTGTGTTGACGATTTCCGACTCCCGCACCGCCAGCAACGACACCTCGGGCGATTACTTAAGCGAAAGCATTGCGGCCGCAGGCCATCGATGCCTGAAGCGCGACTTGACCGGCGGCAACCTTTACCAGGTACGCAAAATCGTCAGCGACTGGATCGCCGACGACGCCATCCAGATCATCCTGACCAACGGCGGAACCGGCTTCAGTCACAACAAAGCAACCGCGGCGGCCATATCCCCTTTGCTCGACATGACCATCGCCGGCTTTGGCGAGCTGTTCCGGCACCTGTCCTTCCTGGAAATCGGGTCCTCGACGCTGCAATCAGACGCCTTTGCCGGCGCCGCCAACAACACCCTGATTTTTTGCATGCCCGGCTCGACCAATGCCTGCAAGACCGCCTGGGAACGCATCATCAAAGAACAGCTCGACAGCACGCATCGCCCTTGCAACTTTGCGACCCATTTCCAGCCGAACTGAACCAAACCGATAACCTGAACGTCCGACGTCCATTTTCATTAAAGACCTTCCATGCTTGATTTCGATGTTGCTCAATCCCGTCTGGCCGCCGCCGGAAAGCGCCCTGTCGTGGCTGAAACCTGTGCGTTGCACCTGGCATCCGGACGCGTTCTGGCCCGATCCGTTATTGCAACCCTTGACCTGCCCCCCGCCGACAATAGCGCGATGGACGGCTACGCCATCCGTTTTCAGGACTATCAACCCGGGCTGGCGCTGGACATCCAGCAGCGCTGCTTTGCCGGCCAGCAACCCGACGCCTTGCAAGCCGGCAAGGCCACCCGTTTGTTTACCGGCAGCCTGCTCCCCGATGGCGCGGACACCATCATCATGCAGGAAGACTGTTCCGAGGCCGACGACCGCCTGACCATCAATGAGGCGCCGCTGCAGGGCGCCCACATACGTCACCGGGGCGAAGACGTTAAGCAAGGCGACATCCTGTTTAACGCGGGAACGCGGATCGGCGCCGCCGAAATTGCCACCCTGGCCTCGCAAGGCCTCGCTTCGGTCGAAGTCTACCCGCAACTGAAGATCGGCATTCTCAGCACCGGCGACGAGCTTATTACGCCGGGGCTGCCGCTAAGCTCGTCAGCCCAAATCTACAATTCGAACGGCCCCATGCTGGCGGCCATGGCCGACCAATTGGGGGCCGATGTCGTACACGTCCTGCATGCGGCCGACACCTTCGACGCCTTGCACCAAGCCTTTACTACTTTGCTGGCCGATTGCGACCTGGTGCTGACGGTCGGTGGCGTTTCGGTTGGCGAAAAAGACCTCGTCAAGCCCGCCATCGAGCAATTGGGCGGCTCGCTCGACTTATGGCGGGTCAATATGAAACCCGGCAAGCCGGTGGCCCTGGCCTACGCCAACGACAAACCCATCGTTTGCCTGCCTGGCAACCCCGTATCGGCCTTTGCCGTTTTCACACTGCTGGTTTCTCCCTTGATCCGTACGATGCAGGGCCGCAGCACCTGCCTTCCAGCCGTGCAATACGGCACACTAAGCACGCAAGCGCCATTTCACGGCACGCGGGAAGAATTCTTGCGCGTGCAAATCCGCCATACGCCGCAAGGCAGCACGGTAACACCCTATATGCAGCAGGGATCGGGCATTATCAGTTCGCTCGCCTGGGCCAGCGGATTTGCACGCATTGCCCCCAACACGACCGCGCATAACGGCGATGTCGTGCCCTACTACGACTGCCAGCACTGGCTTGTCTAATCGGTAAACGCCTTGCCGTCCGCTCAGTCCCGCGGCATGTCCAGCCCGGCGGCAAGGCAATCTTCAGGCCGATTGATATTAAGAAAACGAGCTTCGGCCTGGTTGAAAAGCACTTCGCAAGCGCCATTGGCCTGCTGCCACCGCTGCACCTTGCGGTCTCCCGCGAGTAAAAAATCACGCAAACCGCTCGATGAGTCGCGATGAACCAGCATGCATAAGGGATGCGCCCGGATCTCGGTGCGGGCATAGGCAATTTGACGGTGTCCGGCCAGGCAGGCGCTCAAGAGCCGAGGAACCAGATCTGCCGGCAAATTGGGCGCATCGACAGGTATGACGGCCAGCCACGGCGTGCTGATTCGGGCAAGTACGCTGGCCACCCCGGCCAGCGGCCCCGCGTTGACGCCCAGACTGGGGTCATCGGGAATGACGTCGCCATACCGGCTATAAAAATCGAAATTTTGATTCGCACTAATACACAAGCGCCCCACATGGGGCGCAAGGCAGTGCTGTGCCAGCGCAATAAGCGGCTCGCCGCGCCAGGTGAGCAAGCCCTTATCGACGGTGGGCTGGCCAGCAACCTGCAGCCGGCTGGCCTGCCCGCCTGCCAGAACCAGCCCGGTAATCATGCAAAAGTCATCGGAAGGACTGCACCTTTATTCGGATTCTTTGACCCGATAGACCAGGACGGCGGTTTTGGCCAAACCCAGCACTTTAACGGTGACACTGCCCAACAATAAGCGGGAAAGGCCGCTGCGCCCATGGCTGCCGATAAAAATCAAATCGCAACCGCCTTCTTCGGCCGCATGCACAATGCCATCGGCTACATTGAAGTTGGAGACGGCTTTTGCGGTGGCCTTGACCCCTGCCGTTTCGGCGCGGTCGATGACGGACTTAAGGTATTTCTGTGCTTGCTCGGCCGCTGTTTTATCGTAGTCTTCATCGGTAATGGCGTAAGCGGCCGCCATGCCATCGAATCCCACGGTTGCCGCAAACGGCTGCGTGACATACAACGCCACGACTTCAGCGCCGATTTGCTTGGCAAAACACACGCCCTTGTTCGCAGCCTGAGCGGCCAGAGCCGAACCATCAGTGGGTATGAGAATTTTTTTGAACATGGCATTGCCCCTCGGTTAATCGTAGTTGACTATCCTAACCACAAGCTGACAAAAAAGGAATTGGGTTTAACACCGAGGTTTGCGCAGAATCAAGATGTGGTCGCGGCCCGATACAAATGCGTGCACCGCGTACCGGTACGGCAATAAGCCAGCACCGGAGCCGGCAGTTCGTTTAGCAACTCTGCAAAACGGACCACGTCGGCCTGCGTCATGGCGCCGCTGACCACAGGCTGATACCGGGCGGTCAAGCCGGCCGCTTCGGCGGCGGCAATGACGTCGGCCGATGCGGGCTGGTCGGGCCCGCCTTCGAAATCGGGCCGATTGATAATGACGCTTTTAAACCCGGCCTGGGCAACGGCCTGCATGTCGCTGACCGACAACTGCGGCGCCACGGCGAAAGAAGGGGTAAGTGAATTAACGGGAACTGCCATTTCATTCTCCTGATTAGGTATTTATACTAGAGCATATCCCAACTTGAAAAATAATATGTCTACGGACGCTACGGCGCAAGTCGCCTCCCCCCTGTCAATCCCATTGGTGCACGCACCGACTGCGTTACATATTCGCGATGCCGGCAACGATGACATGGCTGCGATTCAACGTATCTATGCCCACTACGTCCTGACCAGCACCGCCACGTTCGAAGAGGCGGTGCCTACGGTCGCCGAGATGCAGGCGCGCCGCTCCCACATCGTCGAGCTCGGTTTTCCCTACCTGGTCGCCGAAGTCGATAACGAAATAGTGGGGTACAGCTACGCCGCGCCTTATCGGCCTCGCGTCGCCTACCGCTACACCATCGAAGACTCCATTTACCTGGCTCCCGACCACGGCGGACAGGGCATCGGCAAGGCCCTGCTGACCGAGCTCATCCGCCGCTGCGAACAAGGCCCCTGGCGGCAAATGATTGCTGTCATCGCCGGCGCGCACAACACCGCCTCGATCAAGCTGCACCGAAAACTGGGCTTTACCGATGCCGGAGTGCAAAAATCGACCGGATTCAAATTCAATCAATGGATTGACGTGGTCTTCCTGCAACGCGGGCTGGGCGCCGCCGACCGCAGCGCCCCCACCGATCAGGCATCGGCCTGAAACCCGGCCAAAGCTGTTGCGGCGAAGGGCGCGGGTTTAATGCCATGGCGGTCCAACAGCCGGCCCATCGCCTCGCCGGCGAGCACATCGAATTCGGCGCGGCGCTGCGTTTCCAGGCTGCTGCAGGCCCCTTCGCCGAAAGCCGGGTGGCACATTAAAAGGTCGCCGTCCCGAGCACTGCGCAGCCACAATTCAAGCAACCTCTGATAGCCAGCGCGCCCGCCTTCAAAATCGTAAACACCCAAAAACCCCCGGTTTAACGAGAACCCCCTGGCTCGCGCCAACTCTCTGAATCGATGAGCCCCCAGCGAGGCGATAACCAGGGCTTTAAAACGCAAGTGCAGCGACACACCCGGAGCGGCGCGAACACCTGTATATCGCAGCCACGGCCGCGACGCGTAATAACGCTGCTCAAGCACTTCCAGCAATACATCTCTGATCTGGGGGAATTGATGGACGTGCTGATGGCCATCGATGAACTGGGGCGCCCGCCCCAAGGTCGATTCAAAGATATCGAGCTGCCGTACGATCTGCACACGCAGCGAAGCCCTGTCAAACCGATGAAAACGGGTTCCGGCGATGAGCTTGCCTAACGAGCAGTACACGCCCGGCTGGCCCATGGGCTCGGTGAAATTCACATGCAGGCCCAGTTCCAGGCCCGAGCGCTTGAGCGCGGGTGCATCGCTCGTAAAGTCCGGGCCTTGCACCAGGCAACTGGCGGCGCTTAAACGCCCCATGCCCGCCAGGCGTAAGATGCCGTCATTGACGGCCCGATTCATGCCAAAATCGTCGGCACAAATGACAACGCGCTTGGTTTTAACGTTAACCTCCACTGACCGCCCTTGAGAAATACGCCCTTGAGAAACAATTAATGCGAAAACTCCTTAGTCAATTGTTCTGGTTTGTAGCCGTAGGCTGCACCGCCGCCGCAACGCATTGGCTGGTCGTCGTCGCGGTGGTCAAGACCCAGGGCCTGCCGCCGCTGGCCGCCAACGTCGTTGGCTGGCTTGCGGCATTTTGCGTCTCGTTCTGGGGCCATTACCAATTAACCTTCAAACAGCAACACGCTCCGCTGGGCCGGGCAGCGCGACGCTTCTTTGGCGTCTCGGCCCTGGGTTTCGCCATCAATGAACTGGCCTACGCCTCGTTGCTGCACGCAACCTCTTTGCGCTACGACGTTCTGCTGGCCCTGATCCTAATCGGCATCGCCGTGCTCACCTTTATTCTGGGGCGCTTCTGGGCCTTTCGGCACACCCGGTGAATCGAGGCCGGCGCCCATCCTTTTCCTGATAATGTAAATAGGACGGTTTTTGACTTCACCGAAAATGCGGGCGATGTATTCACCCAGGACCCCGACGGAAATCAATTGCACCCCGGCAAAAAACAACACAATCAGGACCAGAGTGGTCCAGCCTTGCACCTCGTCGCCATACAGCAAGCGACTTGTCACAATGTACAGGCCATACGCAAACGAAGCCAAAGACAATATCAGGCCCACCAGGCTCAAGACCCGCAATGGCCAAGTCGTAAAGGCCGTCAATCCATCGCAGGCCAGGTACAGCAACTGCATCGGCTTGAAACGGGACAGGCCGTGCAGACGTTCCGGAGGCGAGTAATAAAAAGGCTCGGTGCGAAAACCGACCCAGGCGAACAAACCCTTCATAAACCGGTTACGCTCGGGCAACATCAACAAGGCATCAACCACCGAGCGGTCCATCAAGCGAAAATCGCCGGCATGTTCAGGCACCATCGGACCTTTGTGCGTGCGCATCAACTGGTAAAAAACAGCGCTGCCGATACGCTTGAACCAGGGCTCGTCCTGGCGGGTGTCGCGCACCCCATACACCATGTCGATTCCCGCGTACCAGCGTTCCAACATGGAAGCAATCAATTCAGGCGGATGCTGGAAGTCGGAATCCATACACACCACCACCTGGCCTTTCGCGTGCTCCAGCCCGGCGCTTAACGCCGCCTCTTTCCCAAAATTACGAGAAAACTGTACATAGACGACCTGGGGATGGGTGGCCGCCCAATGGCTTACGATCGCCGGCGTGGCGTCGGTACTGCCATCGTCGACAACGATAATTTCGCACTTTGGCGCCAGATCGCCCAGCACGCCAAGCAAAGCCGGCAGCAATTCATTTAAGTTATTGGCTTCGTTCAGGCACGGCACAACACAGCTGATCGACGACAGTTCCGAGCGACCCGAGGTTGCGGGCGCGGCATAATCGCGGTCAAAGAAAAGGCCTGGATTCGACACAAACGGACTCACACAAAATAGACATATTCAACACGCCGACATCACATCGATCATCATTCAAAAATTCTATAGCACAGCTCGTTAAAAAGCCACAGATGTCGCTCCCCACGGATTGACGTTGCTACGCCATTCCAATAAGATATAAGTCAAATGAATCTTTAAAGCAACCCCACTTTCAGCAGGGCCGTATGAGAAACCCCGATTTATGCACCGACGACGAAATCAGCACGCTGGTTTATAACTTCTATGATCGTGTTCGGGCTGACGCTCTGCTCGGCCCCATTTTCAATAAACACATTACCGACTGGGACAGCCATTTGCAAAGAATGGTGCAGTTCTGGTCGTCGATCCTGTTGGGAACGGGCACCTACCAAGGCACGCCCATGCCCAAGCACATCGCCATACCGGAACTGACGGCCGCCTTGTTCCAACAATGGCTGGCGCTCTTTCACGACACCACAGCCGAGTTCACCAACCGGCCCTTTGCCGAGCGTGCCGAAGAATACGCGCACCGCATTGCGCGCAGCCTGTGGTACGGGCACCAGTTGCATAATCAGCCCAACCGCAATCCCACGGAAGTCTTTGAGCCATAACGCCATGCAAATCGAAGAGCCTCTGCGCGCGTCCGCCCCCGCCGCCAGCTTGCAGGTTTTCTTCAGCCTGGGGTTTCGCCCTTTGTATATCGCGGGATGTGCGTGGGCCCTCATTTCGATTGCCCTGTGGATCTTCACCCCGCAATTATTAAGCCAGCCCATGTCCGGCGTCGTCTGGCACGCCCACGAAATGCTGTGGGGCTTCATTGCCACCATCGCGGTGGCATTTCTCCTGACCGCCAGCGCCACCTGGACGGGCTTCAATCCTTTAAAAGGATGGCCGCTGGGGCTGGTCTGCCTGCTGTGGCTCATCGCCCGCATCGGCTACCTGGCGGGCGGCGATATCGCCTTCAAAGCGGCATGCCTTAGCGAAACCGCTTTTTTCCTGATCAGTGCGGGCGCCTTGCTGCGCGTCATGCTCAAAGGAAAAAGCAAGCGCAACTACGGCATTCCCTGGTTGATCCTGGGCTTGGGCGCCGCCAATGCACTCTACCTGCAAGCGGTCCTGAAAGGCGACTACGTCCTGCTGATGCAACGCTTTACTCTGGGCCTGATCTGCATGGCGGTGATTGCCTTGCTCGTGGCACGCCGCGTTATTCCCTTTTTCGCCATGCGGGCCATTGCCGGACTGCAAATTCCCATGCTGACCCGCAGCGGGCATGCGCAAATGTTTCTCGGCGGCGCAGCGATTGCATTCGGGTCATTCGGGCTGATGCCTGCCATGGGAGCCTGCCTGGCCGCACTTGGCCTGATCAGCCTGTTCCAGGTTGGGCGCTGGAAACCCCGGGCCGTTCTGGGTCAGCCGCTATTGTGGATTTTGTATGTCGGCTACGCGGCCCTGGGTATTGGACTGCTGTTTGCCGCCGCGCACGTCTCCGGCCTGGGGTCCGCCGCCTTCGCACGGGCGGCCACCCATGTTCACATCATTGGCATGGGCGGCTTCGCGGTCTTGATCATTGGCATGGTCACACGCACCGCGCTCGGCCATACGGGGCGCCCGTTAAAACTGGATTCAAGCATGCAAACCAGTTACTGGCTGATGCTCATCGCGGTCGTCTTGCGACTGGCCGCGCTCTGGCCCGGCCCGCTCATGGCGCCGCTGCTTCAAGCGGCCGCGGCCGCCTGGATAGCGGCCTTCGTCCTGTACTTGTGGCGCTTCGTTCCTGTCTTGATCCGCCCCCGCTACAAAGGCTGAGCCATGCGCCTGACGACCCATACCGACTACGCCATGCGCCTGCTTATGTATGTGGGCCAGCATCCCGAACGCTTGTGCACCATCTCGGAAATCGCACGGGTCTACGCGATTTCGGAACCGCACCTGATGAAGGTCACCCACCGGCTGGCCCAGAATGGATGGATTGAAACCGTGCGCGGAAAAAACGGCGGGATGCGCCTGGCACGGGCCCCCGAACAAATCAACCTGGGCGCCGTCATACGCAGTACGGAAAATGACTTTGAACTGGTCGAGTGCTTCGGTACCGGCAACACCTGCAGCTTGAACGGGCAGTGCCAGTTAACGGCGATTATCGGCGGGGCGCTGCAAAGCTTTCTGACCCATCTCGACCGCTACACCCTGGCCGACATTCTGCCGCGCAACAAGCCGGAAAGCGTCCCCAATGGCGAGCAAACACTGACCTTTTTTTCCCAGCAGGCTTGACCCCGCCAACACTCCTTGCCCACGCTTTCGCCGGCCATGAAAAACACCCCAAAGGTTGGATGACTGTCCAACTTTTGGGGTGCTTTTCATGGCGGTTTTACCGCCGCGTCGTACCGACTTAAATCAAATCGCAGCGCACGGTAATAGGATGACTGCGCAAGACTTCCAGCACCGTATCGTCGATATGGCCTTCAACATCGGAAATCACATAGCCGATTTGCCCACGGGTCTGCAATTGCTGGCTGACGATATTCAACCCATGCTCGGCCATCAGGCTGCTGAGCGTTCCCATGGCGCCGGGCAGGTTGCGGTGCACGTGCAAGACGCGTGCCGCCCCCGCCGCTTCCTGATACGGAATTTCGGGAAAGTTCACCGCCCCTTTGGTCGTGCCGCTTAATACGAAACGCACCAGCTTCTCGGCCACTTCACGGCCGATATTCTCTTGGGATTCTTGCGTGCTGCCACCGATATGCGGCGTCAGGATGACGTTGCGCATGCCGATCAAGGGGCTGGCCAGGGGTTCGCCCGCGCTTTTCGGTTCGGTGGGGAAAACGTCAATGGCCGCCCCCGACAAATGCCCCTCTTTCAGGGCCGCATGCAAGGCATCGATATCGACCACTGTGCCGCGCGACGCATTGATCAAGATCGAACCGGGCTTCATCTTGGCAAGGGCGGCCTTGTTCATGATGTCCTTGGTGCTTCGGCCGCCGGGCACGTGCAATGTTACGACGTCGGACTGCTCAAGCAATTGATTCAGCGTCGTGCAGGCTCGGGCATTGCCCAACGGCAGCTTGGCTTCGATATCGTGAAACACCACCCGCATGCCCGCCGTCTCGGCCAACGTTCCCACTTGCGAGCCGATATTGCCGTAGCCAATAATACCCAGCGTCTTGCCGCGCGCCTCGTAAGCGCCTTCAGCCGTTTTGTCCCAAAAGCCCTGATGCACTCGATCGTTCTTTTCAGGAATGCGCCGCAGCAGCAAAATGGCTTCGCCCAGGACCAGTTCGGCCACCGAGCGGGTATTGGAAAATGGCGCGTTGAAAACCGGGATGCCATGCATCATGCTGGTTTCCAGATCGACCTGGTTGGTTCCAATGCAAAAGCAGCCGACAGCGCGCAGATCGGGCAGATCGGCCAGCAACGCTTTGTCCAGATGTGTACGCGAACGAATGCCCACCAGATTGGCCCCCTTGAGGGCCTCGCGCAGTGTCTCGGGCGGCAACGCCGAAGCATGAGCCGTAATGTCGTTCAAGCCCGCTGCTGCGAATACTTCGCGGGCGCTAGGATGGATATTCTCAAATAAAACGATACGAGTCATGGTGCGTATTCCAAAGGCAAACGTCAAAACACCATTGTGAACCATGTCATAGGTGTTAACCACTACGTCCCTACTGCGCCTAGGGATACCGACTTTGATCGATAATGTCTTTACCGCTTTCCGACCACCACAAAAGGACCATAAATGAGGAACATCTCCATTCTCTCAGCAGCAGTTGCCTTCGCTCTTGCAGGCTGCGCCTCGGTCCCGGCGGGGTCGGGGTCTCAGTCAGCGCATACGGAAATTTGCAAGGCAACCAATGAGCAGGAAATCTCGGCGCTGTTTGACCGATGGAATCGCTCGCTGCAAACCGGCGACCCGCACAAAGTCGTCGCCAACTACGCCAAGCGCTCCGTCCTGCTTCCCACCGTATCGAACAAAGCGCGAATAACCGAGGCCGAGAAAGAGGACTACTTCCACCACTTCCTGGAAAACAAGCCAACAGGAAAAATCGACTCAAGAACAATAGAGATCGGCTGTAACTCGGCGGTTGACGCGGGGCTCTATACATTCACCTTTGGCAGCACCGGCGCTCAAGTCAAGGCCCGCTACACATACACCTACAAGTGGGACGGAAAACAATGGTTGATCACAAGCCACCATTCTTCCGCCATGCCCGAGAAAAACTGAGACGCAAATCAACCGCACCGGCTAAGCCAGTACAGCCCCTTTGGCCCGCGGCCACCGGATGCAAAAGCTACGGCTTCGCGCCCGCATGTTGCTTCCGGAATGCCGCCTCCCCGGCATCCGACACTTCGACCCACTTTTTGTCGGGGGCCGCGTTCGCGACGTAGCTGTCATGCCAGTTCCACCACTTGTAGGTTGGCGTCTGGGGATAGCCCTCCGGCGAGTCCTCCCAAACCTCCTGCCGGCCCAGCGGCGTGATATCAAGGTAATTCCAGGTGCCCCCCATCTGCTCGTCGCCACGATTGTTGAGGAAATAGGTGCGGAACACGCGGTCGCCATCACGGTAGAACACGTTCGTACCATGCCATTCGTCCACGCCGAAGTCGGCGTCGAAACGGTCCGTAAGGGTGAACCAGGGCATCTCCCAGCCCATACGCGCCTTCAGCCGCGCGATGTCGGCCTGGGGCGCACGCGAGACAAAGACGAGCGTGGTATCACGGGCGTTCAGGTGGGCGAGATGGGCGACCTGGTCGGCCACCATGGAGCAGCCTCGACAGGCATGCTCGGGCCAGCCGAACACTCCCGGTTCGAAAAAAGCACGGTAGACGATGAGTTGACGCCGACCGTCGAACAAGTCGATCAGGCTGGCCTTGCCCGCGGGTCCTTCGAACATATACCCCGTTTCCACGGCCATCCACGGCATTCGCCGGCGCTCGGCGGCCAGGGCGTCCCGGGCGCGCGTATGGGCTTTTTCCTTCACGAGCAACTGCGCACGGGCCGCCTCCCACGCTTGCGGCGATACGACGGGTGGGGTCTGCATGGCGGGCTGTGCGCCTTGCCCTCTGCTCTTGGCTGATGTAGTCATGGTTTTACCTCCAAACTGGGCGAATGCCCGCGCCTCGAGGCTGAGGCGCGATTCCATTTGCTGCTCATCATTCGTTGTTTCCTGTGAGATAGTTTGGCACCGCAGGTCGAGCCGTGGGAGTAACAAATGTGACGATATTCTGCGCATGGGTTATGTGGCGAAAACCGGTAAACTTACATTGATATGGTTAAAGGAAATAAACGTGCTCAACAACAAACGTAGTGCCATGATCTTTGTCGCAGCAGGACTTTTCGCTTTAAGCCTGTCCGGATGCCAAAAAGAAGAAGGCCCGGCAGAAAAAGCCGGCAAGGAAATTGACAAGGCCATGGGCCAGGCCGGCCAGCAAATTCAAAAAGCGGGCGACAGCATTCAACAAGCGGCAAAAGATGCACGCAAGTAAAAGGTGCGTCATGGCAGTCCTGTTCGGGTAAAACGCAATGACGCATTGTTTCATCCCCGGGAGGCGCGGTGATCGGCGTTTTTGATTCGGGTAGCGGCGGACTGACCGTCCTGAAAGAACTCCGTGCGACTTTGCCTGAGCAACGCTTTGTTTACTATGGCGACCATGGCAATGCGCCCTACGGCGATCGCGATGCCGAGTCGATCTATCAACTTACCCTGGCGTCGCTGGCGCGACTCTTTGCGCTGGGCTGCTCATTGGTCGTGGTCGCGTGCAACACAGCGGCGGCGACGGGGCTTCGCCGGCTGCAGCAAACCTGGCTGCCGACCCACTTCCCCGACAAGCGTGTGATTGGCGTCATTGTTCCCATGGTGGAAGCCATGACCGGCGTCCCCTGGACGACAGCGCACGGGATGGGTACGCGAAGCACCGCCGGGAAGACAGTTGCTGTCTTTGCCACACGCTACACGGTGAACAGCCGAATATTCGTCGAGGAAACGAGAAATCGGGCGCCGAAAATTAACGTCGTCCAACAAGCCTGCCCAAGCCTGGTCAGGCTGATCGAGGCGGGCGCCCCCTTACCGGATCTTCAGCGTGCTGTCCGGCGCTATGTCGCCCTTTTGGTGCGCCGGCTGGACGGCGAACATTTGGCGGCGGCGCTGCTGGGCTGCACGCACTACCCGCTGATTGAGAATCTGTTCGCAGAAGCCTTGCCCAACCATGTCGAGATTTTTTCACAGCCGAAAATAACAGCCCAAAGCCTGGTTGCTTACCTGACTCGTCACCCGGAATTCCTGGATGACCGGGAGCCCGGCGTTTCTTTTTATACCTCGGCAGCTCCGGAAAAGATAACGACGCTTACGAAGCGCTTTTTTGGCGACAGCCAAATTCGGTTTGGTGAGTTAACAGTCGCCTCCTGAGCAAAAAACCGCCGCCTTAGCCGCGTCGAGCCGAGTATGGCTCTACGGCCCCTGAACGATTTCTTCCAGCGCTTTTTCCAGGTGCTGTACCGTCCGGGATATATTGTGCAGCTTGTCCAGGCCGAACAGCCCGATGCGAAAGGTCTTGAAATCATCCCCTTCATCGCATTGCAGCGGCACGCCCGCGGCCGCTTGCACACCTGCCAATGCAAACTTTTTGGCGGACTGTATGGCGGCATCGTCGGTATAGCTGACCACCACGCCAGGGGCTTCAAACCCTTTTGCCGCCACACTTTTGAAACCCTTTTTAACCAGCAAAGCACGTACTTTGTCGCCCAGTTCCTGCTGTTCTGCACGGACGTTATCGAAACCATAGGCTTGCGCTTCGGCCATGACGTTGCGCAAGACGGTCAGTGAGTCGGTGGGCAGGGTCGCGTGGTAGGCAAAACCGCCCTGCTCATAAGCCTCCATGATCTGCAGCCACTTGCGCAAGTCGCAGGCAAAGCTGGTGCTGACAGTGGAATCGATTTTTTCCCGCGCCTGGGCGCCCAGCATGACCAAGGCGCAGCAGGCCGAAGCCGTCCAGCCTTTTTGCGGCGCGCTGATCAACACATCGACCCCGATCGCTTTCATATCGACCCAAAGGGCTCCCGACGCGATGCAATCCAGGACGAAGAATCCGCCTTCGGCATGGGTAGCCTCGGCGACCTTACGCATGTAGTCGTCGGGCAGCATGATTCCCGACGACGTTTCAACGTGAGGGGCAAAAACCACGGCCGGCTTATTGGCTTTGATCGCGGCCACCACCTCTTCGATTGAGGGCGGCGCGAAGGCAGCCTGCCTGCCGTCTTGTACCGGGCGCGCCTTGAGCACCGTGGTGCCGGACGGAATATTGCCCATATCCAAAATCTGGGTCCAGCGGAAACTGAACCACCCGGTGCGAATGACAAGGCAGGGCTTATTCGTTGCAAACTGACGCGCCACCGCTTCCATGCCGAAGGTGCCGCTGCCCGGCACGACAATGGCCGACTGGGCGTTATAGACTTGCTTCAAGGTTCTGGAAATGTCTTTCATAACCTCTTGAAAAGTTTGCGACATATGGTTTATGGCACGGTCGGTATAAACCACCGAATACTCCAGCAGGCCGTCGGGATCGACGTTAGGCAGTAAGCTAGGCAAATTCTTCTCCTTGAGGAAAAATGAAGTCGGGCGATTTTTTAATCATAAGCGCAACCCGCTTTCGTAGATAGAGGGCCGTTTTACATACGGATTTGCATGGCTGACCATTCCCTTACCCCCTTCCCGCTAACGCCGTTGCAGGCTCGGCATATTTGGCTACGTGCTCAGCGGCTCGACACGGTCGCGCCATTCGGAGACGGAGCCGCTGCCACGCCTGCGGCGATCGCGCACCTTGGCTATGTGCAAATCGATACCATCAACGTCATCGAGCGCTGCCATCACCATATTCTCTGGACGCGAATTCCAGCGTACCGGCGTGATCACTTGCATCAGGCGCAAACCATCGACAAGACGATTTTCGAGTACTGGACTCACGCCTTATCGTACGTTCCCACGAGCGACCTGACGTTTTTCATGGCCGACATGGAGCGCCATCGCAAATCGCCCAAAAGCTGGTTCAACTCCGTAACCCGCAGCGACCTTCGCAAAGTCATTACGCGGATTCGCGATCAGGGTGCGCTGTCGATACGCGATATTGACGATGACGTACTGGTTGACAAAGACCATGCCTGGGCAAGCCGCAAGCCTTCGAAACGGGCGCTCCAATTGGCCTTCTATATCGGGAAAGTGGCCGTCAGCGAACGCACGGGCATGCTGAAGACATACGAGCTGATGGATAGGCACTTCCAATGGGATAGCCCGCCAAAGAAATCTTCCGAAAACCAGGTGAACAATTACCTGCTCGACAGGTCGCTACGATCGCAGGGTTTGGTAAGCCTGGATTCCATCTGCCACCTGAGCCCCAAACGCAAACCCCTCATTCGCCAGTTAATCGAAACCCGGCTGCGGCAAAAGCGTCTTGTTCCTGTGGCGATCGAGGGCGCGGGCAAGCTGGAGCATTGGGCCTCGCCGGAAATCCTGGCCGACATTCCCGAAACAACTCCGGGCGTTCACATTCTGTCGCCGTTCGACCCGTTGATCATTCAACGCAAAAGGCTAAAGCTGTTCTTCGATTACGAGCATGTGTTCGAAGCCTATGTACCCAAGGAAAAACGCGTCTATGGCTACCTGGGGCTTCCTGTGCTGGTCGATGGCGACGTCGTGGCCGTTGTCGACTTGAAGGCCGATCGCGTGCGCCGCGAGCTATTGCTGCAGCAATGGAGCTGGGTTGGCAAGGGCAGGCCGTCCTTGCATAAAAAACGGATCGAGGAAAAGCTTCATCAATTTGAACAGTTCCAGTTCGCTTCGTAATCGGTTTTCTTACCCCGATATTCCATTCGATCGATCCATCAATCCGTACAGGGGTTGTGAACGCCTTTCTTTGGGCCATAATACGCCTGCTCATTATTGCGTTATCAGCTTCCGGGGGGAAGCTGCGCGACCCAAGGAAGGAATAAACCCATGCCGATCGAGCCATCCGATGACGAACGTTCCGCAGCCGCCAAACCGGGCACGCAAGCCGCAAGCGCCCAAACAGCGCCCCCTCTGCCGCTTGAGCGCAGCCGATTCGGCGGCACAGAACGCCGGCCTGAACGCACAATCGACGACGACGCGCCGGTATCGCGCAGCGACCTCAGCAAGGGGCCGCAGGAACTGCTCGAATACCGCACGGTCCACATCAACTGGTGGGTTCTGCTGGTCTCATCGGTAGTCATTCTCGCCTTCTCGATCTGGGCCATCATCATGCCCGACGGCACGCGCACGACGATGAAGGTCGCCGTCGACTGGATCGCGACCAACCTCGGCTGGTATTACGTGCTCACGATGACGCTTGTGATCGGCTTCGTGGTCTGGGTCGCGCTTTCCAAGGAAGGCGACGTGCGGCTCGGTCCCGATCACTCCCGACCGCAGTACAAGCTGGCGACCTGGGTTGCGATGCTGTTCGCCGCGGGTGTCGGGATCGATATGCTCTTCTTCTCGGTCACCGGTCCCGTCGTGCAATACTTAACGCCCCCCTCCGGCGAGGGCGGCACCGCCGCTGCAATGCAGGATGCGGTCGTTTGGACGATGTTCCACTACGGCGTCGCCGGCTGGTCGGTTTATGCCTTACTGGGCATGGCGATGGGGTACTTTGCCTACCGGTGGGACATGCCCCTGTCGATCCGGGCGGCGCTCTACCCGCTGCTCGGCAAGCGCGTGCGCGGTCCCTTGGGCGACGGCATCAGCATCATCGCGCTGGTGGGCACCGTGTTCGGCGTGGCTACGTCAATGGGCATCGGCGTCGTGCTGTTGAACGTCGGCTTCTCGCTCATCTTCGGTCTGGAGCAGGGCCTGGCGTTGCAGATCGCGCTGGTCATCGGCGCGGTGGTCCTGACCATCGCGGCCACCACGTCCGGCGTCGACCGAGGCATCCGCTGGATCTCCGAGCTGAACCTCTGGAGCGCCGTGGCGATGATGGTCTACATCCTTGTCACCGGACAGACCGCCTTCCTCTTGAATGCCCTCGTCGAGAACATCGGCCAGTTCATTGTCACGTTTCCCGCACGCACGCTGCAGACTTTCGCCTACGTGCCCGGCAGCGCCGACTGGATGGGCGGATGGACGCTGTTCTTCTGGGCGTTCTGGCTCGCCTGGGGACCGTTCGTAGGCGTCTTCCTCGCTCGCATTTCGCGGGGGCGCACGCTGCGCGAGTTCGTGATTGCGGCAATCACCGTACCGGTGCTGTGCGACTTCCTCATCGTCTCGCTGTTCGGCAACTCGGCCCTGTACCATGTAATGCAGGGCAACACGGCGTTCGCCGAGCTCGCGGTCCAAAGTCCGGAGCGAGGTTGGTACGCACTGCTGGAGATGTTCCCGGGCGCGATGTTCCTTATCGGTCTGGCGACGCTCTCGGGGCTGTTGTTCTACCTCACGAGCGCAAACTCGGGTGCGATGGTGATGTCGAACTTCTCGGCTTCGATCCCGGACCCGTCGCACGACGGGCCGAAGTGGCTGCGCATCTTCTGGGCCGTACTCACCGCGGTGCTCACCGTGGCGATGCTGCTCGCGGGCGGCGTAACGGCCATGGAATACGCAACGCTTATCTTCGCCCTGCCGGTGACCATCATCGCTTACCTGGTGATGGCGTCCTTCTACAAGGTGCTGCGAATGGAACGCGCCGAGCGCGAGGGCCAGGTGCTGCGCAAACCGTCCATCGCCCCGATCGGCGGCCACGTGCCCGAGCGATCGTGGAAGCAGAGGCTTGAACAGTTGCGCGCATTCCCGTCGCTGCGACAGGTTACCCAGTTCCTTGAGCGCACAGTACAGCCCGCGCTCGACGACGTCACCGCCGAATTCCGGAACCAGGGCTACGAGGTCGAGCTGAACGCCATAACCAACGCGAGCGGCATCGAAGAACCGTTGCTGCGGGTGTCGATGGACACGTTCCGCGCTTTCCAATACCAGGTCTCCATCGTCGAGGCGCCGGTGCCGATGTTCAGTGGCCGCATGTCGCGTGAAACCGACGTCTACTACCGACTCGAGGTATTCACGCAGACCGGTTCGGGCGGCTATGACCTCATGGGCCTCACCAAGCAGCAGGTGATCGACGACGTGCTGGAACGCTACGAGGCCCACCTGGCCTTCCTTACTTTTTCCACGCAGACCGATACCGCGTCCGTACTTACACCGCGGATGTCGACCAAAGACCAATAGCCTGCCAGAAGGAAACCCGATGTACCTGCCCCCGCATTTTGCCGAAACCCGTCCCGAGGAGCTTCGTCGCCTGATCGAACACAATCCGCTTGGGGCGCTGGTGATCAACGGACCGAACGGGCTTGACGCCAACCACCTGCCGTTTGAATTGGATGCCGCCGCAGGCGAACACGGCGTCTTGCGTGGGCACGTGGCGCGCGCCAATCCGGTCTGGAAGGAGGCAGACAATGGCGCGGACGTGCTCGTCATTTTCCGCGCGACGGATGCGTACATCTCACCCAACTGGTATCCAAGCAAGCACGAAAATCACCGACAGGTTCCAACGTGGAACTATCAGGTCGTACACACTCACGGGAAGATCCGATTTATCGACGACGAGAACTACGTACGCGGCGTCGTCGCGCGGCTCACGCGCACCCACGAGGCTCGAGCCAATGCAGGAAAGGCCTGGCGCATGGGAGACGCCCCCAAGGAGTATATCGATACCATGCTGAAAGCCATTGTGGGCCTCGAAATCGACATTACCAAAATCGTTGGGAAATCGAAGCTCGGCCAGAATCGGGAAGAGCGTGATCGCATCAATGCGGCCGAAGAGCTCGGGCGACGCGGTCAACAGGCGATTTCCAAGGCCATGCTTGGCGGTACCGATTCAAAGATTGATTGAAACAAGAAAGCCTGGCGATCGCCGGACCGGTTCAACTAGTAGCCGGCCACAAACACCGTTGTGGCCGGCGCTGTCGACTGCTTTGAGCTTATTTGCCAGACGTGAACTTAGTATGACTGTTAATCAAGTTCCGATAGTCGGGAATATGGTTGGAAAACAACGTGCCCAGACCTTCAATGTCATTACGCCAGTCGCGATGCAACTCGGCGGCCAAACCAAACCACGTCATGAGTTGCGCACCCGCCGAAGACATGCGATCCCATGCCGAATGACGTGTAATTTCATTAAAAGTGCCAGAAGCATCCGTCACCACGAATACGTCGTACCCCGCCTCGATGGCCGACAAGGCCGGAAACGCCACACACACTTCGGTCACCACACCGGCGATAATCAATTGCTTCTTGCCCGTGGCTTTTACGGCCTTCACGAAATCCTCGTTATCCCAGGCATTGATCTGGCCAGGACGAGCGATATAGGGCGCATCCGGAAAGGCTTCTTTTAACTCGGGCACAAGCGGACCGTTAGGGCCGTCTTCGAAGCTGGTCGTAAGAATGGTGGGCAACTCAAAATACTTAGCCAGATCAGCCAAGGCCAGCACGTTGTTCTTGAACTTGTCCGGATCAATATCCCGAACCAGGGAAAGCAGACCCGTCTGGTGATCGACCAACAAAACCGCGGCTTGGGTTTTATCCAGACGTTTATACGGTGCAGCCATTTTGATTCTGCTTGAGCAGGGTCACTAGTTTAAGTTTATCGCCATGGAAATGGGTGGCGGTGCTGCGAATATTCACCACGTCCACTTTTAATAGGCGGACGTCTATTTGCATTACGTCAGCCAGCGGTGATTGTCGCCCCTTCAAAATAATATTGCAAGAATGCCTATATCAACGCGCTGACGCCTGGTCGGTCAAGACGGCTGCGTCTTCGTTCCAGTCTCGTTCACGAGAAAAATGCCGTAGTTCGTACTCCACATCTATCCCAAATGGCGCCAGCGTATCGGCCAATGCATTGGCGTTTTGGGTAAGGGTCTCATCATCGGGCAACGGACCGCGGCCGGCGATCAGTACGCGGTTGCCATCGCGCAGATTAAAAAAACTGCCGAATACCGCCGCATAAGTGGCGGACTCTTGGTCGTACATACGGCTGTTGGTGAACGTATTGGCCACCAGCACGCCGTGGGGAGAAAGAATGGCACGCACATGCTGCAAAAATTCTTGCGTCAGCAGGTGTGCGGGGATGTAGTCGACGTCGAACGCGTCCAGCATCACCATATCGTACTGCCGCCCTTCCCGATGGGCGCGCTCCACAAACGCCCGGCCGTCCTCCACAAACAGGCGTTGTCGCGGGCCTTGCCGATACCCGAAGTAGCGCTCGGCAACCCGGACGACGGCCGGGTCGATCTCCACGGTGTCGATAATGGCGCCAGGCAGTATTTTCTCGAAAGCTAGCGGTATGGTGGCGCCCCCCAAGCCAACGATCAACACATTTTTAGGCTCAGGCATGACAAACAGTGCGCTGGTCATCATCCGGGTGTAGGAAAACACCATTTTGTCGGGCTCTTCCAGATCGAAACAGGTCTGACGCCCGTTGCCTTCAATTTCAGTGAAGTTCATACACCGTTGCCCATGCTCTTCGATAACGAGGACCGGAGCGAACATGGATGGTTCAGTATGAATGAGCCGTGGCTCCGAAGCCGTAAGCAGCGGGTAGGAAGCCAGTACGGCAAAACACGCCGCAAGAGCCCACCCCAGAAAAATGGCGTGCGGTCTTTCCTTGAAAAACAGGATGCAGGGCAGCAAGGCGGCCCGCAGTGCATTCTTGATCATGGTGGTTGGTCTCCTCTGACTTGATTTGTCTTAACATTATCAGAGGCAGCCCCGGCCCCGCGCGCCGCTTACGCTTTAGCCTGCGGCGCCGGGCTCCTCTATCCCCACTTGATCGATAAGGCGGCGATAATGCTGAGGACGCCGATGCGCCGCAAAATTGAACATTTTTTCGCGCCCCTGCCGGCACGCATCCAGATCGCAATCGGCAATCACCAGTTCGTCTTCCATCGTCGCCGCCTGCGCTACAACCACGCCATTGGGATCAACCACGCAACTTCCAGCGATCAGGCCAAAGCCATCTTCCACGCCGGCTTTAGCCGCACTGACGGCCCATGTCGAGTTCATGTAGGCGTTGGCCTGCGTGACCAGCATAGAGTGGAAGGTACGCAACGCCAGATCTTCCGAGGTTCCACCGTTAGGGTCGTAAGCCGCGGAGTTATAGCCGATAAGCATGACTTCAATCCCTTGCAAACCATAGCTTCGCCACGCTTCGGGCCAGCGCCTGTCATTACAGATCAGCATGCCCATGGTTGGCGAATGCCATTGCGCATCGCCCTTGAAGGCGGGAAAGCCCAGGTCGCCGTACTCAAAATACCGTTTTTCCAGCTGTTGAGCCTTCGAATCGGGTCGCGGCTCTACAGAGCCGGGAAGGTGCACCTTGCGGTAATGCCCGATAATCTCGCCTCGGGTATCGACGGTTATCGAGCTATTGAAATGCTTTCCCGCTTCGGTGCGCTCCGCGTAGCCTAAATAGAAACCGACGCCTAGCCTACGGGCACAGTCGAACAAGGACTGGACTGAGCTGTTAGGCATGGCCGATTCGAAATACGCATCCACCTCGGCAGGCGCCATGAGCCAGCGCGGGAAAAACGTGCTTAGCGCCAGTTCTGGAAACACCACCAGCTTCACGCCTTGTTTGGCAGCCGCTTCGAGCAAGGCGATCAGTCTGCCTACCGTATCGGCTCGGCTGTCCGAACGTTGCGTCGGGCCCATTTGACCCGCTGCAACACGAAAAATACGGGACATACTTCCTCCGATTCAGGGTGGCATATAACAGGATGCGGATTTAAGAAATCAGGCGCCCCAGCCGCGCCACGGTGGCTCCCGGACGCAGTTGGCGTACTGAGGGCATGACCAGAACACAATTTTCGTACGGCGTCACGATGGGCTGTCCATCTTGCCAGGCGATGACCGTCCCCGCCTTTTCAAAAGTCTCCAATCCCGTGTACTGCCCGGCAAACCGAAAGTCCATGCTTGTGGCGACCACGGGTTCGGTCACGCGGATGATGCGCAGGGCGTCGGGCAATGTGACAAACCAGTCCCGGGGCAAATCGTCGGCATCGGCCGCGCCCGTCATGACCAAAAAACGGGCGGCTGTGTCTTTGGCCACCACAATGGAACGAGGGTCCCAGTGATGGCCGCACTCAACCGCCAAAGCATTCTTCGGACTCGTCCTGTCATCGAATCCGCCATAGTCCATCATGCGACGTCCTTCAGGATGGCCTTCGTCACTGATCACCGTCGCCGGCGTACCGAGCTTGCGGGCAAACTCAATACGTTTATCCAGCGCCCCGCACACGATCAGGGGTGCGCTGCGTTCGTGCATGGAGTGCAGATCCAGCAGCAGATCGATCGTTTCCAACACGGGACGCATGGCGCGGGCGCGCCGCAGTTCGACCGAATCTTTGCTGGTATCGTTCAACAAAGAGCGGTTCCAGACACGATTGAAATCTTGATCCACACATCGCGACGCGTCGGGCTGATCGGGGTCGAAACTTTCGTACGCCGCAACATTGGCAAACGAAAGGGTCAGCCGCCCGCGGCGTGGACGTATTCCCAGGCCCAACAGCCCCGCCACCGCGATCGCTCCGGACACTTCGTTGCCATGGGTAATCGAATTCACCATGACATGCGGCCCAGGGACGCCGCTGTCAAAGGTGAAAACATAAGGAATGCCGGCATTACCGTCCGCAAAAACGCTAATATCCGGAAACTCCACTTCCACCGGATAGTGTTCTGCAGGGGTAGACGACAAGGGGTTGATGAAGGGCATCTTTACCATCCGTTAAAGCGGGGCCACACAGCGACCACCTGGCCGCTGCTATCCAACACGTTGTATTGTTCATACTGGGACGCTGTCGAGCAGGCATGGTTGGGAAGGATGCGAACCTGATCGCCGACAGCCAATTGCGGAGTAATCGACGGATCTGCGGAGCGATGCGCGATGATTCCGTGTTCCTGATTGGCGCCCACCAGAATAAAGTCGTTCAAAGGCCTTCCGTTAATGTCGCAGACCAAACCATAGCCTTGGTCGACAACTTGTCCGGCAGTGCCACGATCGCGCGACATCGCCATCCATCCCGCATCAATGATCGTCCATCCTTTTTCGGCCTGATGGCCGATAACCGTACCCAACACGCTAATCGCAATATCGTCGATGCGGCATACGCCCAAACCGGCCATTACGAGATCGAAAAAAACGAAAACGCCGGCCCGGACTTCTGTGACACCTTCGAGATGCTCGGCGCACAGCGCCGTGGGCGTCGACCCCACACTCACCACCGGGCAAGCCAGGCCGGCAGCTCGCAAACGGTTGGCCGCCGCCACAACCGCCAGTCGTTCCTGTTGGGCCATGTCCCGGATCGCCTCGACGGAACGGCAATCGTAAGAACTTCCCGCGTGGGTCATGACCCCTTTCACATTCACCCCTGCGGCATCAAGAAAGCGGCCTATCTCGGTGAGTTCCGCCGCATCCGGGGCGAGTCCCGAACGGTGGCCGTCCGAGTCGATCTCGATCAGAACATCCAGAGGCCGATCCAAATGCCGCGCTGCGCCGGCCAGCATCTGAGCCGCCGCCATGCTGTCCAGGATCAGGGACAGTTGCACACCATCATGCAGAAGACGCGAAACATGCTCGAGCTTGTTGGGAGCAATGCAGACGGCGTAAAGAATGTCCTTGACGCCATGGCTGGCGAAATAATCCGCTTCACGCAAGGTCGAGACCGTAATGGGACCTTCGTCCGTACACATCAGACGACGTGATACGTCGATGCATTTGTTCGTCTTCACATGCGGTCGAAAGCTCACGGCCAGCTCTTTCATTCGGCCACGCAGGCGGTCGATATTGCTCTGCATCCGCCCCTCGTCCAAAAGCAGAGCCGGCGTTTCCAGGTTGGCAAAATGATATTCAGACATGACTGTCACCCTCTGGCTCGACTCGTGCCGGGGGCTACCCGGGCGCGCCGCAATACGCGGCCGTTCAGGTCTCCGGTTGCGCTGCCATGGGCCACCGACGGCACCCCGCCCACCATCACCCACTCGATGCCGCGAGGATACTGACGCGGATCCCGATAGGTGGCCAGATCCTTGACCGTCAGCGGATCGAAGACCGTCAGGTCAGCCCAATAGCCTTGGCGCACAAGCCCAATTTCGGGCAAACCAAAAGTCTGTGCGGTATAGCCGCTCATTTTGTGAACGGCGGCCTCGAGTGTCATGGCCTGTTTTTCACGCACCAGTTCACCCAGCACTTTCGGGAAGGTTCCATATTGGCGGGGGTGAGGATGATCGCCTACGTCGATGCCGTCGCTGCCCACCATGCTATGGGGATGAGTCAACACCATGAGCATGTCCTCTTCACAAGAGTTGACGAGAATTTGACCCACCTCGCCGCGCTCCTCGACCAACAGATCGCAGAAAAAATTCAAGACGGATTTACCACGCTTTGCCGCCCCCGCAACCACGGACAAGCCTTCGACGTCGCGATTCTTGGGCGTAGCCACATGCGAGACCGTGACGTTCTCCCAGCCGACGGCGGCCACGCGATTCTCCCAGCCCGGCAGGCCCGTTTCCCAATCGTGAGCGATACGGGCGCGAGCCGAAGGTTCGCGCAGGCGTGCCAGCATGCCTTCAAGGCCGCCTTCAAAAACCCAGGGCGGCAACAACATGGTCATGGTCGAGCTGCCGGCCAGATAGGGGTACATATCCGAATAGGTCCTCATCCCATCCTGGCGAGCCTGCTCGAGCAGGGGCAAAGTGAATTTAACCTTTCCATGATTGCGCCGACCGCAGGTTTTATGGTGGGAGATCAAGACGGGAAGGTCGGCCATCCGGCCAATATCCAGCGCCTCTTGTACAGAATCGACCAGCCCATCGACCTGGTCGCGCAAATGCGAAGCATACAAACCGCCGTTGCGGCCGGCCACACGCGCCAGCGCCACCAGCTCGTCCGTGGTGGCATAGATGCCGGGCGGATAGCTCAGGCCCGTAGAGATTCCGAGCGCGCCCTGATCCATGGCGTTCTGCACCAGCGCCCTCATCTGCTCGAGCTCCTCGGCATTGGGCTTGCGATCATCGAAACCCAGCACGGCCGCACGCACATTGCCATGACCGACCAGCGTCGCCACGTTCACGCCGATTCCGCCGCGTTCCAGGGTTTCATAGTAGCCATCCAGGTCGGACCAAGCCCAACTCACTTCCGGAGAGCCGAAAATGGGACGCGAAAGCTGGGTGATCGTATCCCGGGAGGCAGCCGCCAAGGGGTAGGCGGACCACCCGCAATTGCCCAGGACTTCAGACGTCACCCCCTGGCGTGCTTTGCTTTCAGCCGTTGGACGAGCAATGAGTGAAAGTTCCGAATGGCAGTGAGAGTCGATAAAGCCCGGGGCCACCACTAGGCCAGAGACATCGATACGCCTGCGAGCGGACTGCGTTTTCAGATCGCCCATCGCCACGATGCGGCCGCCCTGAACGGCGACATCGGCGCGGACCCCTGGCGCCCCGCTGCCGTCGATTACCGTCCCGGAACTAAGCACTAAATCGAACATTACGATTTCCCCTCGAGGTGATTTCTAACCGCCGCGATGTAGTCTTCGGTGCACACAAGCGGAAAAAGATGGCCGCCGCATAGCGTGAGAAATTGCGTGCCGGGGATCGACTTGACGAGTTCCTGGGCGAGGTACAGCGGGATGACCTGGTCATCGGACGCGCCGATGACCAGCACAGGCGCCTTGATATTATGAAGCTCGCCCATCCGGTCGAAAGACAGCAGCATTTGAATCCGTGCGGAAATCGAAGCGGTCTCCGAGGCTTCGCCCTGAAGATCGGGTTCATGCGGCTGGGCGATATGCTGCTCGTACCAATCGGGCGCATAGGCCAACAAGGCGGACAAGGCTTTGTAGGCATTCAGGCCCATCGTTTCCAGCACGCTGCGCCGAACGGCGAACAAATCGCGCATCCTTCGGTCTGACCGCGCCCATCCGCCACTCATGACGATGCGATCCACACGTGACGGATGATCCAGCGCGAGCGCCTGCGCAATCAGTGTTCCGGTGGAGTGCCCCACGATATGCGCCTTCTCGATACCCAGGTCATCCAGCAGTCCGCATAGGTCGTTCGCCATGCCGCAGATCGAATGCCCGTTCGTGACAGGGCTCTTGCCGACACTGGGATGATCGAAGCTGATCACGGTATAAGACGATTCCAGCGCCGCGGCAATAGGCAGCCAGAAATCGGCCAGTCCGCCCAGGCCGCTAATCATGACGACCGCTTCGCGCGAAGCGCCGCGAACCCAATAATGAAGAGAGCTATTCCGCCCTTCCGAACCGGTATGATCAATCATGGTTGCACCTCGGCCGCCAGCCCCTTGCCCGCTTCATCCAGCGGACGGAAATTTTGAAAGTCCCAGTCCCGGCCCGGCGCCGCTTCAATCAGGGCGCGAGTGTATGCCTGTTCGGGCGAGGTCAACACCTTTTCAGCCGGCCCGGCCTCGACGACCCGGCCGTTTTGCATCACGACAATGGTGTCGCAAATCTGGGCCGCCACCCGTAGGTCGTGGGTAATGAACAGCACCGCAATACCCGTACGCTCCCGGATTTCATCCAGCAACCGCAGCACCTGAGCCTGTACGGAAACGTCCAGGGCAGACACGGCCTCGTCCGCCACGAGAATGTCAGGTTCCAGGGCAAGCGCCCGGGCGATGCAGATACGCTGACGTTGCCCGCCGGAAAACTGATGCGGATAGCGATCCAGAACGCTGGCATCCAAGCCCACTACCTGAACCAATTCGCGCGCTTTGATCAATGCGTCCCGGCGCGAAACACCAAAATTGATCAACCCCTCGATGATGGAATCGGCCACGCGAACGCGTGGATTCAACGACCGATAGGGATCCTGGAAAACAATTTGTATGCGGTTGCGCATAGACCGCATCTGGTCATGCGGCATGGCCGCGACGTCTACCCCATTGATCAGAATGACCCCCGCCGTCGGAGTGATCAAGCGAACCACGCAACGCGCCAGGGACGACTTGCCCGATCCAGACTCGCCGACAACGCCTACAATTTCGCCGCGACGCAAAGTGAAGCTTACCGACTGCACCGCGGCCACCGTTCGACCTGCACGGAACAACCGCTTCTCGGCATAAGTCTTGTCCAGGCGGGCAACGTCCAAGACGATCTTGCCCTGTTGCGCCGCGCGCTTATTGGGTATCAGGCTGGGCACGGACGACACCAGCATGCGCGTATACGGCTCAGCTGGCCGGGCAAGAATGCCGTCGCGGTCATTCATTTCCACCACCTCGCCCTGATTCATGACCACGATACGATCGGCGATTTCAGCGACCACGCCAAAGTCATGCGTGATGAACATCACTGCCGTGTCGTGCTGTTCCTGCAATTCGCGTATCAGCAGCAGAATCTGTTTTTGAGTCGTGACATCCAGAGCCGTGGTGGGCTCGTCGGCAATCAGCAGCTTCGGTTGCAGGATGAGCGCCATGGAAATGACAATGCGCTGGCGCTGCCCACCCGACAACTGATGCGGGTAAGCTCGATAAATGGCCTTGACATCCGGCATATGCACGGAATTGAGCATGTCCAACACTTTCTCGCGCCGCTCCTGGCGGCTCCAGCTGCCATGAATGCGCAACACTTCGTCAATCTGCTCGCCCACCGTTTCGACCGGATTCAACGCCGTCATGGGCTCTTGGAAAATCATCGCCATGCGGGTGGCGCGCATTTCCTGCAAGCGCCGTTCGCTCGCTTGGAGCACGTCGTCGCCCTGAAGCAGAATGCGCCCCGATTTCGGCGACAGGGCATCCTTGGGCAACAAGCCCATCACCGACAGCGATGTCACCGATTTGCCTGACCCCGATTCGCCGACAATACAAAGCGTCTCGCCGGGTCCGACGCCGAAGCTGACATTGCGCACTACTTGATGGGCTGGATTCGCACCTACGACTCCAACCGACAAGTTCTCGACAATCAAGACACGATCATCCGGGACTGATTTGATCATAGCTTGCGCACCATACGTGGATCCAGCGCATCGCGCATCGCATCACCCAGGACATTCACGCTGAGCAAGGTCAGGGCCAGAAAAACACCCGGAAACATGATGAGGCCCGGCCGAAGCTGAAAGTACATCCGCCCCTCGGCCATCATATTCCCCCACGAAGGAATCTCGGGGGGCAACCCCACGCCCAGAAAGCTCAAGGTTGCTTCCGTCAGTACGGCGGCCGCAAAAATATAAGTGCCCAACACGATCAGCGGCGCCAGGGTGTTGGGCACCATATGGCGCCACAGCAAAGTCGGTACACGCGTCCCCAAAGAAAGCGCCGCTTCAACATAAGGCTCAGTGCGAACGGTCAGGATGACGCCACGCACCAGCCGAACCACCCTGGGAATTTCGGGAATCGTGATGGCTACCAGCACTGTCATCAAACTTGAGCCGGTCAGCGACACCAGCGCAATGGCCAGCAAAATCCCCGGAATCGCCATCACCCCATCCACGACACGCATGATGATGGCGTCGGCCATCCGGAAGTATCCAGCGACCACTCCAATCAACATGCCTATCGCGGCACTGGCTACCGCTGCCCCTATCCCCACGATCAGTGAAATCCGGGCCCCGTATAGAATCCGTGAGTAGGTATCTCGACCAAATGCGTCCGTGCCCAGCCAGTGGTCGGCCGATGCCCGCCCCAAGCGCTCTGCCGGATTGATCATGACGGGATCGACCGTGCCCAGAAATGGGGCAAACACCGCGATAAAGACAATGGCGCCCAGGATAAGGAGCGCAAAGAGGATGGGACCGTTACTGAGCATTTGCCGCAGTTGCGCAATCCTGGTCGGGCTTGGTGCCGTCGCGACCACGCCAGCCTCCGACTCGACACTCGATGCCTGTGTTGCGGGGACCGGAGACGCGGAGCCAAAGGGAGCAGTCATAATGTTCCTTAGTAACGTATCCGCGGGTCAAAAACGGTGTAAAGCACATCGATCAAGAGGTTGATCAGGATATAGGTGAAAGAAAAAAGAATGATCAGCCCCTGGATGACCGGATAGTCGCGCGCCAATACGGCTTCCACCACAAGGCGACCCAGGCCTGGCAGATTGAACACCGATTCAGTCACCACGACGCCGCTGATCAGCGACGCAATCCCGATACCGATAATCGTCACGATAGGTACGGCCGCATTACGCAACGCATGGTGCATCAGCACCGCTTTCTCTTTGACTCCTTTGGCGCGTGCAGTGCGAATGTAGTCTTCGCCCATGACCTCGACCACGCTGCTTCGCGTAATACGCGCAATCAAGGCGATATAAACCGCGCTAAGCGCCATGGTCGGCAGGATCAGCCGCTGAACAAAGGGCCACAAACCGGCTGCCATCGGCTTATAACCCTGTACGGGAAGCCAGTCGAGCTGTATGGCGAAAAAGTAGATCAGAAGGTAGCTGATGACGAAACTCGGAACCGAAAATCCGAATACGGAAAATGTCATCACCACCCGGTCCAAGAGCTTGCCGCGCCGCCATGCGGCAATAACGCCCAAGGGAATCGCGACGATAACCGTTACGACGATGGTCGCCAGCCCCAAGGCCAACGACGGCCCGATGCGATTGACGATCATCCCGGCGACCGACGTTCCAGACAGCAGTGAAACCCCCAGATCGCCCTGCAGCAAACGCGCAACCCAGATAAAGAACTGCAGGTAGATGGGCTGGTCCAGGCCCAGGTTCTGGCGAATGATCTCCAACTGTTCCGATGTGGCTTCGTCGCCAGCGATAATGGCCGCCGGGTCCCCCGGGGTCAAGCGCAAGATGGCGAAAACCACGATGGCTACAATGCCCATGACGGGCAAGGTAGCCAGCAAGCGTCTAAAGATATAGGCAAGCATACGCGTTACCTATTTATCCGCTTTCTTGATGTTCCAGAAAATAGGCAGCGACGCTTCGAGAAGGCCCGATAGACGTTTGTTATAAGCAGTAATGCTCACGAACTGGCCCAGCGGATCGATAACCCCTTCGTCGATCGCAAGCTTCTGAATCTGGTCCGTGATTTTTTTGCGTTCCGCTTCGTCGGATGTATGCGCAAATTTCACGCGCAGCGTTTCGATCTCGGGCACATCAGGCCAGCCAAACCAGGCCTTCTTGCCTCCGGCAGGAATCACGTGGGAGCGCAGCGGATCCATGGTATTGGCCACAGCGCTGTATGACACGAAGATGCTCCACCCTCCTTCGGCGAGCGGCTTCTGGCTTGCACGCCGCGTGATCAGCGTTTGCCAGTCCATGGCCTGGACATCGACCTTGAAGCCCGCTTTGCGCAGCGCAGACGCAATCACGACCGGCTGTGTTGCAGCAAGCGGATTGTCTGACGAATGCATGACCACGACAGGCGTGCCGTCGTAACCCGCTTCTTTCAGCAGATCTTGGGCTTTATCGATTTTGGACGGGATGATCCAGTCAGCGCCATAATCGCTTTCATAGGGCGTACCGCAGCCGAAAACCGCAGCGCAAGTCTTGTAATACTGCGGATCGCCGATCATCGCCTTCAGAATATCGGCTTGCCCCACGGCCGCCATCGCCGCCTGACGCACCAGTTTATTATTCAATGGCGGGTACAACTGGTTAAAGCGGGCGTATGTCCAGTAACCCAGTTTATCCAGGACGGTCGTCTTGATGTCGTCGCTGTCTTTGATCATCGGCAGCAGGTCAAAGGGCATTTGCTCGATGTAGTCGATCTCGCCGTTGATCAGCGCGTTGACCGGCGTCATCTGGTCTGGCATCGTCACCCACTCGACACGATCCACGTATACGTGCTTGCCGCCGGCCATCCAGCTGGAAGCCTCGGTGCGCGGAACATAGTCCTTGTTTTTCTCGTAAACCACCCTCAAGCCCGGCTTATATTCGCTCGCCAGGAACTTGAAGGGACCCGAGCCAATGTATTCCTTGATCGGTTCCGTGGCGGGCGTGTCCGCAATGCGCTTGGGCATCATGAAATTCACCCGGACACTCATGCTGGAAAAGGCATCCAGTACAAGAGACGTGGGCTCGGTAAGGTTCACCTGGAAAGTTTTATCGTCGAGGATCTTGATGTCGTCGACCATTTTCAGAAGAATTTGACCGGTGCCATCGACTGCCGCCCACCGCTTGAACGATGCGACGCAGTCTTCGGCCTTCACCGGCACGCCATCGTGCCATTTCAGGCCATCACGCAGCGTAAATGTGTAGGTTTTTCCGTCGTTTGTGACTTCCCACTTCTCGGCCATTTGCGGCTGCACCTTGAAGTTGGCGTCGGTGGCCAGCAAGGTATCGTAGATCATGAACGCGTGCATGCGAGTGATCGTCGCGGTGTTCATGATGGGATCCATTACCCGCAAGCCGGACTGCATGACCGCAGTGATGGTTTGGGCATGGACGGCGCCTACGACGAGGGGCGCCATGAAAAATAGCAAAAGCAACCGCAAAAATCGCCCAGAAAACCGCTTCAAAATACCACGTAACATAAGATGTCTCCATGTTTATATTTTGATTCTGTTCAGCAAAACAGACGGATGTCTTTGCATCTTTAGCTAGCTAACGATCCCACGGTTTCAGTCCCATGTCAATCGGTAGTTGCCGCCCGGAAGGCCGCCGGACTTCGCCGTTTGAGTCAAGGCAAAGACTCTTTTTTGGCAAGGCGTTGGGTACTATTGGGACTGAATATGGACTAAAGTGGCGCGCAGTACCACTTAGGAAATAAGACCTGGCGATCAATAGAGATCCCACTCGATGAACCTGTAGAACCACAGAGGCAGTCTGATGATCACTGAACAAGATCGTATACACCTTGGAAGGTGCGTGGAATTGGCAGCGGCAGCGCTTGAGGCTGGCGACGAACCTTTTGGATCGGTGCTTGTATCAGCTAACGGCGAAGTCCTGTTTGAAGACCGCAACCGCGTTGCTGGCGGCGACCACACCCGGCATCCCGAGTTTGCAATAGCAAGATGGGCTGCGCAAAACATGTCCCCTGAAGCGAGGTCTCGGGCGACGGTCTACACATCGGGCGAGCATTGCCCGATGTGCGCGGCGGCTCATGGCTGGGTCGGGCTTGGCAGAATCGTTTATGCCAGCTCTTCCAAGCAACTGGGCGCCTGGCTTTCGGAGCTGGGGGTTAATCCGCCGCGGGTCCGCCCCTTGTCCATCGGTGACGTCATTATGGACGCCGTAATCGATGGTCCGGATGATGAACTTGCCGCGCAAGTTCATCAGCTTCACATCAAGCTCCAGACCAAGGGGGGAGTGAAATGAATGACCGAACCAGACCGGTCATTCGCGCAACGCAGCGCTACTGACGGCGGACGGTAAGCCCTTATTTGAGCCAGCGAGCTTGCGCATCGCCCAGCACGCCGCGCTTGTCGATCAGGTCCCAGGCAAACTGCATCACGCGTACATAATCGGCATCGTCCACAGGCATCATGAAGCCCAGGTAATTTTTAGGCGTCAGCGGCTTGTCGACAAACAGTGCGGCAAGCCGAGGATCGGCTTTGCTGTAGTGCAGCGCTTCATACGTCTCTGTGATCATGATATCGCCTTTACCCTCGGCAATCAGCCCCGGGATCTCGGCGTTTTTATCATGGGTGCTGACGTTGGCTTGCTTCAGATTCTCGAGCACAAATAGTTCATTCGTGCCGCCCGGATTCTTAATGACTTTCACCGAGGCTTGGTTCAAGTCGTCTACCGTCTTGTACTTGGACGCTTCGTCTTTGCGCACCAAGGCGACTTTGCCAAACGGGGCATAGCCCGGCAGCATCTCCACTTTGGCAATGCGCGCCGCAGTGCGCGTAATGCCGCCAACCGCCACGTCGAACTTGTCGGCAAAGAGATCCTTCAATAAGTTCGGCCAAGAGGTTTGTACGTACTCCACCTTTACGCCCAACTGTTTGGCCATCGCCTCAATCACGTCAATATCATGGCCTTCGTATCCGCCCTGCTCTGTTTTAATGGCAAAGGGACGGTAGTCGCCTGGCGTACCCACACGGATCACTTTGCTTTCCATGATCTTGTCCAAACGGGGACCGGCCTGTGCCGTCGCGGCGAGCGTCAACGCGGCGGCCAAAGCCATGCAAAAACGAAATATGCGTTTCATAAATCTACCTTTTTATCGTTGTCGGATGCGGTGAAGGCATCACGACGCTTACGGTGAGCAGGATTGCCATCAGCGCTGGGCCACTGACTGATCGTGATTGTAGGTGCTCCGGCCCGTCCGGGCTACTTGCTGAAGCCATGCCTGATGCCTGCTCATTGCGGCATCACAATGTAGACATGGCCCTTGGATTGCGCCTGCGCAGCAAGCTGTCGACCCAGCGTAGCAGACCCGTGATGCCCGCCAAAACCCAGGCCAACGGCCCAACGACAAGGCGCAGCAGTAACAGGATGGGAAGCAATACAAGCGTCCATCCGACCACTTGCGTTAGACCGACCGGCAGCCCGAGCCTTTCCGCCACGGATCCGAGCAAGGAATTGATAACGCTGGGATGCCGAATGGCGATATACGCCAATACCACTGGTGCACCGTACTTCACCAGCCTAGTGCCGATAGCGCTTCCGCGCCATAAGCCGGACCCAAGCGCCGCATAGCGCTGGGAAACCGTCAGCGAGCGGCCGCCTGCGGCCGTGGCCTTGCCCATACGCAGTATTTTGAACGCCCCCACACCGACGGCCACATCCAGTGCTGCCCACCCTACGTCGCCCACTGCAATCGTCTCATCCCGGCGCAGCTTGGTTTCCAAGCCCTTCACGCCCGTTGCAAAGAAGCTGTTGATGCCTTCCAGCACACGTTCCGTCTGGACCCAACCCACATCCCCCTTGGGTCCCAGCACAAACTGTCCGAGGAAATCATAGCCTTCCGCCTTGAGAAATTGAATGGCATATCTGCCTCGGTCGTCGCTTGATAGTGCGCCATCGGCACGAGTTTGAGCCGCCTCGTTGTCGCTCCACAGCCGCTGAAGCGCGCTAAGCGCCGAGCGGGCTGTTTCGTTTACACCGCGCATCAATTCCAGCGTGAAGACCTCATGCGTGCGGAAGTAATGAATAGGCAGGATGACGTCTTCGCCGTAACGGCGAAGCACATCCGAAAATTCCTGGCTCTCTCCGAAAGTCAAAAAAATGGGTCTTGCCATATCGGGATAACGTAAAAGCGCCAGCCTGGCCTTCGCCAGCAACACCGGATCGTCTGCATAGGAGAGAAAGAGGGCCTGGAGTTCCGCAGGCTCGGCGGTTAGCTCGCCCGCTATTTCCGGCATGCGCTGCTCGACCTGCAAATGCAGCAACTGCGCTTCCAAAGGCGTGGGTTGGTACAGACGGGCGATCAACAGCGCTCCCAGAAAAGCGAGCAGGCTGGCCGCAAACAGAGTTTTCATAAGGCAGGCTCAAGAGTATGCAAGCAGGAACGTTTACTGTAGCAGAGGCTAAAGGAGAATTACCGATGCGTATTGGAAACTTCCTACGAGCGATGTAAGCTGATTTGTGTGTATCCGACGGATAGTGGCGATAGGGTTATCTAACTCCAGTTGGATATCAAAGGTATTTTGAAGTGGCAGAAATAGATATGTCTACGTTCAAGTCAAAACTACTTCGTCCGGCGAACCCCGGCAAGGATGGCGCATGGGCGTTCCTGATCTTGCCCAAAACCGCCAGCAACACCTTGCCCAGGCGGGGCAGGACGTCGGTAACGGGAACGATTAACGGACACCCTTTTCAAGCCACGCTTGAGCCGGATGGCCAGCTCAGTCACTGGCTTAAGGTCAGCAAGGAACTCCAAGAGGCTGCGGCGGCGACGCCTGGAGACAGGGTTACCGTTCAAGTTTCTGCGGCCGACCCAGAGCCCGAGCCGGAATTACCCGATGATCTGCGGGAGGCGCTTGCCACATCGTCAGCAGCTAAAGCCACCTGGGACAACACGACGACCCTCGCCCGCCTTGACTGGATCCACTGGATTGAGTCGGCAAAGCAGGCCACGACTCGAAAAAAACGGGTCGATAATGCTTGCGAGATGCTTGCTTCGGGCAAGAAGCGTGTCTGCTGCTTCGACCCGTCGGGCTACTACAGTAAAAGCCTTAGTGCGCCCAAGGCGGAAGATTAGCGGTACGGCGAGCCTTTTTCTCCATTGCGTCGACCCGCCACCTAATGCTCTACTTAGCGCTGGCAATAAGGATCGAGCAATGAAAAAAACAACAAACGGCTGGGTCAATGGATTCATTGGGGTGGCGATTTTTGCGGGCTCGCTGCCGGCCACACGTGTAGCGGTTGCGGATTTCGACCCGATATTCCTGACCTGCGCGCGGGCGACCATCGCCGCCTTGCTGGGCTGGGCGCTTCTGATTCTTCTCCGACAGCGCCGCCCGGACCCCGTGGACATGCCCTCTCTGGCCCTCACCGCTCTGGGCTGTGTGGTTGGATTTCCGCTATTGACCGCACTGGCGCTGCAATACGTCACGTCCGCCCACTCCATCGTTTTCGTGGGCCTGCTGCCGCTTTGCACCGCCATCTTCGCCGTGCTGCGCGGCGGCGAGCGTCCCCGCCCTGCTTTTTGGCTGTTCTCGATACTGGGAAGCGCCTTCGTCGTCGGCTATTCGGCTCTGGGCGGTATCGAGGCGTCGTTGAAAGGCGACTTGCTGATGCTGGCCGCCATCGTCGTGTGCGGTCTGGGGTATGCGGAAGGCGCCCGCCTCTCGCGCAAACTCGGCGGCTGGCAAGTTATCAGTTGGGCGCTGGTGCTGTCGCTGCCCCTCATGCTGCCGATCGCGCTGCTGACCCTGCCTGCGTCATTCGAGCAGGTCAGCACGCCAGCATGGATCGGCTTTGCCTACGTCTCGCTCTTCAGCATGTTGATCGGCTTCGTGTTCTGGTATCACGGCCTGGCGCAAGGCGGCATCGCTGCCGTCGGGCAGCTTCAATTGCTCCAGCCCTTCATGGGGTTGGGCCTTGCCGCGCTGCTGCTGCACGAAAACGTGAGCTGGACGATGCTGGTCGTGACACTAGGCGCAGTGATCTGCGTCGCCGGGGCAAAGAAGGTCTCGACGTGACGCCCTGCGCGGGACACGGCGTCGCCTCAGATGGCAGCGGCAAGCGCTGCAGACAGGTAAAGGCCCAGACCAAAGACCATATGATTGACCAGACTGCGCAGGCAGTTCTTCAACGGGGTCGGCGTTTTGGATGATGCAAACCCCGCCCCCATGGCGGGCTGCATGAAGCACAGCGGCACCAACACCGTGAATACGCCCACGGCGACGGCAGGCAGCAGCGTCGGGCTCAGCGCCCACGATGCCCCTTGAACCGCCAAGAGCAGCGCGGCAAACGCGATGCCAGTTACATAGTGCGTGAACCAGCCCAATGCCCTCTCTCCGGGTATGGGTTCTGCCGCGCTGATAGCTGGATGCCCTAACTTGCCACGAAACAGATGTCCGACCCAGCGGCCGATGAATGCAAAATTCAAGGATGGAGCGCCCATACGCCTGATAAAAACCAGCCATAGGTCCATGACAACGGTGGCTCCGATGCCGATGAAAATTATCCGAAAAGCTTCTTGCAGTAATGTCATGAGAGTGCCCCTTTGGTTGACTTGCGAACGGTTGAAGCTCACTATAGAAGTTCAAGTCAACTTCAAGTCAAGGGTTTTTTGATGGACATTTCTGAAGTAGCCAAACGATCGGGAGTACCTGCTTCGACGCTACGTTATTATGAAAAAAGGGGGCTAATAACGTCTGTCGGCCGCCAAGGAATTCGACGCCGTTTCGCTCCCGACGTACTGGACCAACTGGCGTTGATTGCATTGGGGCAGGTGGCCGGGCTTTCACTGGATGACATTCATTCCATGCTGTCACCCAGCGGCAGGCCAGACATCGACCGCCAGTTGCTTTCAGCCAAGGCGGATGAGATTGACGCGACGATCAAGCAGCTTCGGGCAGTGAGCCGAGGCTTGCGGCATGCGGCTGCATGCCCCGCTCCGAGTCATGCCGAGTGCCCGACGTTTCAAGGATTGCTCAAGGCGGCGGCTACTGGCGCGTTAGATCGACAGCGACTGAGCCGCAAGCTGACGCCGACAGGGGCCGGCACGTAGTTGCTGTGTACTGTGCCTCGAGATCGAAGGCGACCAGAATGATTGTCCACTTTGCTCAACTGCGAAAGACTGCTCAGGCTCGATGGCAGCAGACGACCTATTGTGTTGAAAAACTCAATTCTTGGCGCTTGAGTTCAAGACGAGAAAATCGCGCGTATGCCACGATCGAGCGTTAGGCAAGGGGTCGAGTACCCCTTGCCACGGCTCAGAAACAGTCAATCTGGAGTTTTTCAACACAATAGACCCAAACCGGACAGACGCTAACGTTGGAGCCGGCGGTGGCTGAAGGCCGTTCGCTGCAATGAAGGATTACCGTTAGGCTATGTGCCATTGTCTACCGTACGGGGGAGCTTACGGCTTCCGTCTTCAAATTCTCAAGAAGGTGCTCCACGTCATAGAGAAAGCCGTTGCGGATAGCTATTTTGGTTTTTTCCAGGCTGCCAAGCATGTGGTTTACAGGGACCTTGGTCTTACCAAAGGTGAATGAAGTTGATTCAGAAACTTGTTGACGCTCGTTCACTGACTGGCGATCACGGCAAAGAGCAATGAGCCAATTAATGCTAAAGGGAACTGCATCCTCCCGTTGAGCGTACCGATGTAGGGCGCGTTGACAAACTCCACCTTTTCCGAGAGTTCACCGTCGTGGAATAGAGAGCAGCGCATGACTTTGTAGACAAGATCTTCGAACTCAATGCGTTCGCTTGACTCGCTCGAGCTCGAAATTTCGAACGAAAGGCTACCTGTTTTAGCCGCTGTCCCATTGCTTAGTGACCAGAGAATGAAAGGCAAGCTGTCTTTCAAGAAATGTTTACAACGCTCAGAGGTCTTCTTTCTTGGATAGAGCAGCTTGGCTGTGCCATCGATGGCAATTGCAAGTTGTATGAACGCATTTTCGGCATCTCCTAGGCCGAGCTTGTCTGTGCATTCCTGAATTCGCGCTGCAATGGTCAATAGCGGCTCCCCTGGCTTTTAGGCAAACCTAACAATTTCAAGATTGTAGTCTGTGATGACCACAGTAGGCCAATGATCGATTGGCTGCCTCTGGCCGGACAGCGACCAACTCGGCTCCTGCCCCGCTCCATTGTAAGTAAATATCACACTTCCGTCTGCTCTGCCATTTCCAGCGCGTCATCGACTTCGATACCAAGGTATCGCACCGTGCTTTCGAGCTTGATATGACCAAGAAGCAACTGAACTGCTCTCAGGTTTTTTGTACGTCGATAAATCAATGACGCTTTTGTTCTTCGCATTGTGTGTGTTCCGTATGCTCTCTGATCTAACCCAATGGCAGTCACCCAAGCGTCGACTATCCGAGCGTATTGCCTAGTCGACAAGTGCAAAGAAGCGTGGATCCTGCTTGAGAAAATGAAATCATTGTTAGCGCCGATGTAATACTGACCCACTGCGCCGGAGTAAAACTGACCCACTTGGGCGAAGATGGTGGCCTTTTGGCCGCCGACTATGTTGACCCAGG